>Ga0222626_1000206_pt1 | contig 41082 bp, 33 predicted proteins | sample AntAcemetageno91_FD_179862 | JGI IMG/M metagenome (GOLD analysis project Ga0222626, IMG submission 179862) | Saline water microbial communities from Ace Lake, Antarctica - #91 | ecosystem: Environmental > Aquatic > Non-marine Saline and Alkaline > Saline | place: Antarctica: Ace Lake | collected...
TAATCAGTCTTTTCGCTGCACTATTATTTTCAAGGCAACGCCACTCCTTGATTGAACTTTCGAGAATGCTCAGCTGCTCCAAACAGACTGTATTGCGGTTGGTTGAAAATATAAAGATGTCCTATGGTGTTGAGATTGAAGAATCTATTGAAAACAGAAAAAAATATTACCGGTTAAAACGAAGAGTGGGGATTGATCCAACTCTCAATTTGACGGAATCTGAAATAAGTGTTCTGCAAATGTGCCGTGCTTTTACAAAGCATTTATTAGGACGTCAGTTATTTGAAGATGCTTCACAAGCACTTTTGAAGAGCCAGGCACATCTACCTGAAAACAGTCGGGTTGATTCAAGGCATTTTGCATCTTTTATTCCGGGAAGCATTGATTACACCGGTCATCATCAAATAATCCGTCGTTTGATAAGAGCTATGGACGAAAAAAAGGTCTGTAAGATTACTTACAAAAGAATAATGGCGGATAAGGCCAAAACTTTTTACATTAAACCGCTGAAAATTTTCTCTCATAAAGATACTGTTTATATTCATGCTCGAATGGCCAGATATCCAGGGAAACCATTCAAGGAGCCTGATTTCGACCCCCTGCTTGCGGTACATCGTGTTCAAAAACTCGAGCTTACAGAAAGATCTTATGAATTTCCTAAAGACTATGATTTTGAAAAATTCTTTAATCAAAATTTTGGGGTTATTAAACAGGAAGCTTTCGATGTCGTTATGGAGTTTACAGGATATGCGGCAGAATATGTTTCTGAACGGATATGGAGCCCGGGTCAGAAGCTAATAAAAAAGAAAGATGGATCTGTGAAGCTTAAATTCAGTGCATCATCAGAACCTGAATTAATTTCATGGGTTCTTTCTTTTGGGGATGAGGCGAAGATGCTGAAGCCAGAATGGTTGATAGAAGATATGAAAAAGGTTGTTAGTAGGATGAAAAAAACTTATTCTTAAATCCAAGGATTCTGTAGAATTTGCTCCAATGGAGGACTATCTATGAAAGATTTTTTCGAAGAGCTTATTAAGGGAAAATGTAAAGGCATGGTGTCAAATCTTGCGGCACCTTCGGGACGTCCATAAATAAGTAAATAACCTGACAAAGGCACACTGTAACGGACTTAAAGACGCTCCTCAAATAATAAGATTCTCTCATAGATTAATGGAAACTTATATTTTGAGGGGCGTCACCCAGATTCACGCAGATAATACTGCAGCCACTTTTGATAATAAGAATGGTATTTATCCGGAACCGCTTTTTGAATAGATGAATGGGGTCAAAGCTTGAATGAATGGGGTCAAAGCTTGAATTATGAATTAATGGACTTCCGGGACGCCCCTAAAATTATAAGTTTCTATTTTATCTAATATATGATAGGGTCCTGTTATGCCACGTAACGCGCGTATTGATGCTCCCGGTGCCCTTCATCATATTATCGTAAGAGGCATCGAGCGAAGAAAAATATTTAATGATGACGTGGACAGGATTAATTTTCTGGATCGTCTGGGGAAGGTGTTTTCAGAAACCCATACAAAATGTTTTGCATGGGCTCTGATTCTCAACCATTTTCACCTTTTATTATGCACAGGTGCTTGTCCGCTTTCCACCGTTATGCACAGGCTTCTAACCGGACATGCCATGAATTTTAACCGTCGGCATCGTCGAAGCGGCCAGCTTTTTCAGAACCGTTACCCCGGTTAAATAGTTTTTGCCAAATACACCTTTTTTTAAACTCATTCTGACGGGAACACGTTTTTCCGATTAAGATATCATTAGATTTAACAGGGCACGGCAAATCTATTCTTTGCCAAGAGGATACTTATCTATTGGAACTTGTCCGGTATATTCACCTTAATCCGATTCGAGCCAGGCTAGTTGCGGACATAAAAGCACTGGACAAATACCCTTTTTGCGGGCACGCCGTTATCATGGGGAAAAAGAAAAAAGAGTGGCAAGATGATGCGTATGTTCTGAAACTGTTCGATAAAAAAAGATCAACTGCGCGACGCCGTTACAAAATATTTGTTCAGAAAGGCATCCAGGAGGGCAAGCGCCCCGAACTCACCGGAGGAGGACTCATCCGAAGCAGCGGCGGCTGGTCTGTGATCAAGTCTCTTCGGCGGGCAAACATTCACTTTAACAGTGATGAACGTGTGCTTGGCGATTCTGATTTCGTTGAGAGGGTTTTAAAGGCTGCCGATGAGTTTCTTGAACGCAAATACCAGCTAAAGTTTCAAGGCTATGATATCGATAAAATCGCTGACAGAGTGGCTGAGATTTATTCCATTAAGCCGGAAGAAATATTTCAGCCCGGAAAGCAACCGGTAAAAGTCAAAGCAAGAAGTCTTTTGTGTTACTGGGCGGTCAGGGAGTTGGGGTTTACAATGGCGGATCTGGCTCCAAAGCTCAATATCTCGCAGCCGGCAGTTAGTATGAGTGCTCGGCGTGGAGAGCGAATAGCATCAGAAAATGGATATTCACTCATGGACGAATAGAAACTTATAATTTTAGGGGCGTCCCCATAGTCAGTCCCTAGTCACAATTTTCATCATCCTTTGATGTATGCCAGGTCATCAATAGATATTCCTGATTATCCTGTTTTAAAATCATCAAAGTAAATCTCAACGGTTTTGGTCATATTATTGTCCTCCTGTTATTCAATATCAACATATTTCATGCTGACAGTTAATAAATGGTCATAATCTCCCGATGTTGCTTCTTTTAGATATGCATCGATGTAATCTTTATCAGCGCCGGCACTTTTTAATGCTCGTTTGATATTCCCCATGACCGCAAATGCGTTTCCGTACTGGCCGATCAATTTGACCGTTGGTTTGGTTAAAGGTGCTTCCATTTTGTATATGCCTCCTTTTATTTTCCGAACCGCTGTTAGTTTGTTAAAATATAATTGTCGGAATACCTTCCATAACCTAATGATATTTCATTTAAATTATATATATAGTGGTGGATTATATCTTGGAAGGATACGGTATTATAGGCAAAGATGCGCTATTTAAGATGTTTAAAATGGCAGGTAAAAATGGCGTTGCATTTATGATACAGATTCGGTATCTTCGATTTTAAGGAGTGCTTGATTGAGGCACGAAACCTTGACCGGAAAACCGGAATTTGGGGAAAGTGACAAACACATACTGTATCAATCCATTTAACCGCATTTTTATATTTGAAAATATTTAAAGTTCTCCGCTTCCTGGTGTCACCTCACCATTCATGACATTCCTATATTACAGAAATTACATCTGCCTGCTGACCTATGTAGGACAAATAATGTCAAGCTAACTGCCGATATTGCCACAAAAAAATCACGATAACAGCGACAGACTAATAACATTTAATGATGTAGTATTTATGAAGGATGAAATTAGATGTGTTGAACTGCAACAGCACGCTCAGTTGAATTTCGGAGATTCAACAGGGCGAGCGGCTTACCACACGTAAGCAGGAGGCGCAAAATGAATACTTATCCTTATCTTCAAAAAGAACTCAGAAATGGTAAAGAAAGACGCAAAAGCAGGGTTCCGGTCGGCATAACCTTTGAATTTATTGACCGCAGGCAGGCCGATAGCATCCTGTATTCAGACCCTGAAAGGCGAAGCAGTACGGATAGAAGAGGCCTGTATTGGGACCGAAGAAAACATAAAATGTCCTGTTATGTATAGATGAAACATATTTTTTTCTCGGTTCAGGAACCACGTTATTTTGGATTCCGACGCTATCGGTCTTATGGGGTTTCGCACCTAAGGGACGTCCATAAATAAGTAAATAACTTGACATATCATTACATTATTCCACCTGTCACGAACAGCATAATGAAAAGGTGTCCATCAAAAGGGTACGGTAGCTGCGCATTCAAATTCAAAACGAGCTGCGAAGTTCCTCTGTCAATTCAGATAGTTTGCAAAATTTCAAAGAGCAAAATGCTTGGCACTCATATGCAAAAACTTAACCGGAAATTACTGTAATAAGTTATGAATTATGAAAAAGGCTTTAAAAAAAAATAGAAAGGAGCCAAGTTATGAAAAAGATTTTATTAGTATCTACTTTGGCGCTTATTCTAATTATTTCTTGTTCAACGGATGATGCAACCGGACCCACCCAAACTGAAGAAGTAATTGAGGCTATCGAAGAGATCAGAGTATCTATGGAAACAGAATTGGGACATATTGTTCCAAGTATCAACGTTTATATCCAGACCCCAGATGAAATCATTTTTGCCAGTGCAGCAGCATCCGAAGATGATAAGCTGACATCCGACACATATTTCCGCTTTGCCAGTAATACAAAAAACTTTACTTCCACAGCCATTCTAAATATGTTTGAAGATGGTTGGCTTGACATTTATGATACTATCATCGACACGATTCCAGGTTTCGATATACCCTATGTTCCAGATACTGCAAATTGGGAAATTCCCTATAAAGATGAAATTACCATCGAACAGCTTCTTCAGCACAGTGCTGGAGTGTATGATGTAGATAATGATGAAGTTCCTAATTGTGGGGGAGCTTCGTTTGTGGAATATACATTTATACTGGATCCCACTCATCAATTCACAATTGATGAACTTGTAGAACAGGTTACCATCAATAATCTGTCTTATTTTGCACCTGGAACCGACTATCATTACAGCAATACAGGTTACAGCATACTGGCTGAAATTATTGCACGAGTTTATTCTGCCCAGATTAAAACCGATAAAACATATGCTGACTATTTGGGAGATTATATTGTAGGAAGTAATGCTCCTGTCCCACTTGATATACATTTTCCAGATTTAGCAGATGATGTTTACTTGCCCGAGCCTCATGCTTTGGGCTCGATATATGTGGAAGATCAGGTTTATCCCATAGTTTTCGACGAAAGTAATATGAGTGCTCATGTGGCGGAAGGTAACGGCTATACTAATTTTGAAGATTTGAACCAGTTTGTGAGAACTTTGATGACAGGCACAAATGTCTTATCAGCAGAAACCATCACACTCATGCAAACCGACTATTCTTCTCATAATGATGGATACGCATTGGGTTGCACGACAACAAGCAATTTGGGTTTTGGTCACAACGGCTGCATCCGGGGTTATCTATCTATCATGGTTTATGATCCTGATTATGATGTTTCGTTGATTGCCTTGTTGCCAATGGTGGATATGAGTAGTGAAGATAATTTTTATACAAGCTTTTTGGGGATGTATGATGCAGCCTGGAAAGCGAGAGAAGTTTTGGGATTTCCGGGTAATCCTGAGTAAAATTTTCTAATAAGAAAAGCACTTACAGGGGCGATTCTTAATTCAGATGCCAGCAAGAAGCATATCGTCATGCAGACCTTATCCATTCCTGTTTAAATTTAATCACAACTCTCCTTCACTCAGGTCATCACGCGACTTCATGTTGAAATGAAGGACAAAGCGCTTAACCCACCCGCAGTAGCTTCGCTCCGTGCGAATTGAATAGTGTGACTTCCGGGACGCCCCTAAAATTATAAGTTTCTACTTTATCTGATATATGATAGGGTCCTGTTATGCCACGTAACGCGCGTATTGATGCTCCCGGTGCCCTTCATCATATTATTGTAAGAGGCATCGAGCGAAGAAAAATATTTAATGATGACGTGGACAGGATTAATTTTCTGGATCGTCTGGGGAAGGTGCTTTCAGAAACCCATACAAAATGTTTTGCATGGGCTCTGATTCCTAACCACTTTCGACTTTTAAAGTCAAAGCAAGAAGTCTTTTGTGTTACTGGGCGGTTAGGGAGTTGGGGCTTGCAATGGCGGATCTGGCTCCAAAGCTCAATATTTCGCAGCCGGCGGTCAGTATGAGTGCTCGGCGTGGAGAGCGAATAGCATCAGAAAATGGATATTCACTGATGGACGAATAGAAACTTATAATCTTAGGGGCGTCCCCCTAGTCCCTCACAATGAGGCAATCTTTTTTCTGCCGTACGGTATTCCTAACTTATCCATCTTTTTTCTGAGAGTGTTCGGGTGAATTCTCAGCAGTTCCGCCGTTCCCCCGGGACCGCTGATTTTGTTCTTTGCCAGTTTTAGAACACGCCTTATGTGCAGGGCATTCATCTCGTCTATTGAAAGTAGGGTCCGGTGCTCCTCGGTGCCTGTATAAACTTCAGACATTTTAGGCATGGTTGGCGCCAGTATACCGTCAAATGTAAGGGCGTCTCCACGTTGCTGAATCAGGGCCCGCTCAACCATATTTTCCAGCTCCCTGACATTGCCCGGCCAGTCATAATCCATGAGGGGGTCAATGGCCCCCGGCGAAACCTCAGGGATATCTATCAGTTTTAATTCTTTTGCTTTTTGTTCGATAAAATAATTCACCAGCGCCGGGATATCCTCTTTTCTCTGCCTCAGCGGGGGAATCATGATGGGAAAGACATTAAGGCGAAACCAAAGATCTTCGCGAAACTGCCCTGATTTGATCATTTCCTCGAGATTTCTGTGCGTGGCCGAAATGATCCGGATATCCACGGGGATGAATTTTGTTCCTCCCACGCGTTCGATTTCCCTGCTTTGTAGAACGTGCAGCAGCCTGATCTGGGCCTGGGGCGGCAGTTCGCCGATTTCATCGAGAAAGATGGTTCCCTTATCCGCCCGTTCGAAGCGGCCCCGTTTCTGAGCAATTGCTCCGGTAAAGGCGCCCTTTTCATGACCGAAGAGTTCGCTGTCCAGCAAATTTTCAGGAATGGCGCCACAGTTCACCTTAATAAAGGGACCGTCCTTTCTGGGGGAAAACATGTGAATGGCCGTGGCAACCACCTCTTTGCCCGCGCCGGTTTCACCCAGCAACAGTACGGGGCTGTCAAGGGACGTCACCTGCCGGACCCTATTCATCACCTCTTTCAGACCGAAGTCTGAACCAATAATCTCCTCACCGGACAGCTCCCGTAGTTGTCGATGCAGATATCGATTGTCGTCCGCCAACATGTCCTTGAGTTTGAGAACTTCTTGATGCTGCAGGGCATTGGCCATGGCAATGGCAAAAGGCTCATGCAGAAGGAGTAGCATTCGGGCATGTTCATCCGTATACCGGTCGGTACCGTTAGTTAACAATGTTAGGGAACCGACCCGGTTGCCTTCGAGTTCCAAACGCATGAACATTAGAGAAACATCGAGGCTTCGGCCGATGGTTTGAAAAACTTTTCGGATATCAGGATCGGAATCCGGCCGGTTAATGATTTCAATATCTTCAATTAAGGACCATCTGGCTGCCCTTTCGTTCCTCCCTTCCTCTGGCAGTGAAAGGATCCTGCCAAAATCTTTTTCCCCCTCGGATGCAACCGATGCGATGAAGTTTATGACATTTAGACCGGGATCGAATATATCAAGGGTCATCTGGTTCACAGGCAGAAAATTTTTTATGTAAAGAAAACAGCGCTCCATGGCAGTATCAATATCCAGACTCCCACAAATACGAATGGTTGCCTGCCGGAAAAACTCATTTTTATCTATTTTCATAAAGGCCTCCTGTTGAAATACCGATTATCGGGTACTGTTTTACACTATAGGGTAATATTTCTCAAAATTACTCTATAGGGTATCATGTTTTACCCTATGGAGTAAAGATAAAAATCGATATTTCTATAACTAATTGATATTATAAAAATTAAAATTCTGGCACGATTTTCGCTATCTTTTAAAATGAAAAACAATAAAACCGATAAAAGGGTGTGCCATGAGATTGCTTGAGATTATCACAATACGTTCTGCCGGAAATATTCCCAAACCGCTGATTTCTAAGCTCCTGAGTCAGATAAAGCAGACCTATACCGCCGAGAGACCGGTAGCAATAAAAATGTACCATCACGCCGGGGTGAACACCGATGTGAGCATTCATCTCCATTGGAGGTCTATATCAGACAGTCACGGCAAAAGCCCTCTCGGAATGATGTTGTCTCACACGCTAAGAGACTTTGGACTCTTGAATCATTCCATATGGATTGAGGAGAACCAACCATGAGAAATTCCTTGCTTTCTGGTGTATGTAGCATTTTTTTCCTTTGTTTTTTAGCGGCAATCCTGACCCTGGCGGGATGCGCTGCGGTAGGGCCTGATTATGTTCGGCCCGGGACCGAGATACCGTCGACATGGCATGCGGCGCCGGACCCGGCAGTGGTGCCGGGCAAGGCCATGATTCGTCGCTGGTGGACGGTTTTTGAAGACCCCATGCTCACTCAGCTCATCCAGGAAGCGTCCCAAAGCAACCTGGACCTGAAGGCGGCGGTAGCAAGGGTGGACGAGGCCCGGGCGCGTCTGGGGGTAGTCACCGGTGAGCGGGTTCCCCAGGTGGACGCTCAGGGTTCGGTGATCCGCCGAGACAGCAGCGAAAACGCCCTGTCTAATTTCGGTACCCAAACCTTTTATTCGCCGGGGATTGCCGCAAGCTGGGAGATCGATCTCTTCGGCCGCATCCGCCGCTCCGTGGAGGCGGCCACGGCAGATTTTCAGGCCACCGAGGAGGACCGCACTGACGTACTGATCACCCTTTACGCCGAGGTAGCCCGCACCTACATGGACATACGCGCCTATCAGGCCCGGCTGGCCGCGGCCGAGGGAAATATTAAATCCCAGAAACAGGTGCTGGAATTAACCCGTGTGCGCTTCAAATACGGTCTGACCACCGATCTGGATGTGGCTCAGGCCGAACGGGTCCTGGCCAGCTCAGAGGCCGAGGTCCCCCCGCTTCGCATTGAACTGGCACGGGCCGTAAACACCATGGCTGTTCTCCTGGGCCGATCGCCCGGCGCCCTGTACGACGAATTGAGCGTGGTCGGGCCCATTCCACTTCCGCCGGCCAAGGCTACTGTGGGCGTCCCGGTGGATCTAATGCGCCAACGACCCGACATCCGGCGAGCCGAACGGCGGCTTGCCGCCCAGACTGCTCGCATCGGGGTGGCCACGGCCGATCTCTACCCCAGTTTCTCACTCACGGGGTCCTTTGGCTACGAATCCATCGATACCAGCGACCTTTTCGATGCCGGCAGCCGGGTTTTCACCTTTGGTCCCTCCCTCCGTTGGAATATTTTTGACGGCGGCCGCATTCGCAATCAGATCAAGGTCCAAGATGCTCTTACCGAACAGGCTCTGCTGAGCTACGAACAGACGGTTCTCAACGCCCTCAATGAGGTGGAAAATGCTTTGGTCGCCTATCTGGAGCAACGCATCCGTCTCGGAGCCCTGCAGCGAACCGTAGACGCTTCGAAACGCTCGGTAAAATTGTCAACCAATCTGTACAAACAAGGGCTGGTGGATTTTCAAAATGTGCTCGATGCCCAGCGAGATCTGTTTAATTTTGAAAATCAGTTGGCTGCGGCCCGGGGAAACAGTGCCGTTAATTTTATCCGGCTCTACAAGGCCCTGGGCGGCGGCTGGAATCCGGATGAAAAATCCGGCGCAAAGGCATCGGAAAAAGATGTCGAGATCAACCCAAATCAAGGAGATAAATCCTAAACCGGAAGAATCGGAACCAAAAATATTCGCCACCAGGCACTGAGCCACAAACTATTTATTATTCTATCTTCGTGCCTTGGTGTCTTCGTGGCAGAGGAAAAAAAGTTTTGCCGCAAAAAATATGAAGACCTTTTTAAGGAGAACGTCATGATACTCATCAAATTGAAACGAATCTTAAAAATACAGACTTGCATTCTGCCGGTTCTTTTGGTCGCCATGCTGCTTTTGGGCTGTCAGAAGAAAAATGAGTACGTGGCCCCGCCGCCGCCCACGGTGACAGTGAGCCGGCCGGCCCGGCAGGTAGTTATAAATTACGCGGAGTTCACCGGCACCACCCAAGCCGTTGAATCAGTGGAGCTCCGGGCCCGTGTGGAAGGTTTCCTGGAGCAAATCCTTTTCAAGGACAGTGCCCGGGTCCAAAAAGGCGACCTCCTGTTCGTCATTGATCCAAAGCCTTTTCAGGCCAAGGTGGACCAGGCCGAGGCAGATCTTATGGTCAGCCGGGCAGAGCTCAAGCTGGCCCAAACCACGCTTAAGCTTAAGGAAGGCGCTTTCAAGGATAGGGCCGTCAGCGAAGTCGAAGTCATCGAGGCCCGGGCAAAGCGGGACAAAGCCAGGGCCTCGGTCGAAGCGGCACAGGCTGCGGTTTATACGGTCCGACTGAATCTATCGTACACCAAAATTCATGCGCCGATCAGCGGAAAAATCGGCAGGAATCTCGTTGATATCGGCAATCTGGTGGGGGCCGGTGAGCGCACTCTGCTGGCAACCATCGTCCAGAATGATCCCATCTATGCCTATTTCAATGTAAGTGAATCCGATCTTCTGCGCTACCAGCAAGAATATCGAAAACGGCAGACGCCCACCAATGGAGATGGAAAGACACGGGTATATCTGGGACTGTCCAATGAATCAGGGTATCCTCACAAAGGCCGGGTGGATTATGTTGACAACCGGGTCCATGCAACCACCGGAACCATTCAGGTTCGCGGGGTTTTTCCCAATCCGGATGCCGTTCTCCTTCCAGGGCTTTTCGCCCGCATTCGGGCGACTCTTGGAAAACAGGAAAACGCACTTCTGGTGCCGGAGCGCGCCCTGGGATCCGACCAGCAGGGGCGCTTTGTCCTGGTGGTGAATGATCGGAACATCGCCGAGTACCGGCCCATAAAAATTGGGGCAAAGGTTAACGGGATGCGTGTCATCCAAAGCGGCGTCAGTGCCGATGATCGGGTGATCGTTAACGGCCTTCAGCGGGCTCGGCCCGGCGCCCCGGTAAACCCCGAACAAGCCGAGACCAAGGCGGCGAATGAACCCAAATCCTCAAAAGATATCAATAATGGAGAAAACGACAATGTTTAGTCGATTCTTTATCAACCGTCCCATCTTTGCGGCCGTGATTTCGATCATCATCGTACTCGCCGGACTGGTGACCCTCAAGGCCCTGCCCATCGCCATGTATCCCGAGATCTCTCCGCCCACCGTATCGGTATCGGCCACCTATCCCGGGGCCAGTGCCCAGGTATTGGCCGACACCGTGGCAACCGCCATTGAAGAACAAGTTAACGGCGTGGATGGCATGCTCTACATGTCGAGTACCTGCTCCAACAACGGTTCCTATGAGCTGACAGTGACCTTTGAGATCGGCACCGATCCGGACATGGCCGCAGTGCTGGTACAAAACAGGGTAGCCGTTGCCGAGCCCATGCTTCCCGAAGAAGTCCGACGGCAAGGCGTGACCACCCGCAAGCGATCCACCAATATCGTTTTGATTGCCACCCTGACCTCACCCGATGACCGCTATGATGAACTCTTTTTAAGCAACTACGCTACCCTGCGGGTCAAGGATGAACTGTCCCGACTGGACGGGGTGGGCAATGTGATGGTATTCGGCCTGGGAGACTACAGCATGCGGATCTGGCTGGATCCTGACAAACTCAGATCCCGCAATCTGACCACCGGTGACGTGGTCAATGCCCTTCGGGAGCAGAACGTGCAGGTGGCGGCCGGACAGCTCGGCCAGTCCCCGGCACCCAAAGGCCAGGATTTTCAATACACCATCAACACTTTTGGCCGTCTGGAAAGCGCAGAGCAATTCGAAGACGTTATCGTTAAGACGGCCTCAGGCGGGCGTCTCACACGCATAAAGGATGTGGCCCGCGTGGAACTGGGCGCTCAGAGCTATGATCTGTCCGCACAACTCGACGGCAAGCCGAACGTGGCTCTGGCAGTTTTTCAGACGCCCGATGCCAATTCCCTCCAGGTGGCCGAGCGGGTTGAGGCCAAGATGGGGCAACTCAGCAAAAATTTCCCCCAGGGCATCGAATATCAGATTCCCGTGGACACGACCCAGTTCATTACTTATTCCATTAACGAAATAATGATAACCCTGTTTATTGCGGTGTTCCTGGTGTTTATCACCCTTATGGTGTTTCTTCAGGACTGGCGGGCCACCCTGATTCCTGCGGCGACCATACCGGTTTCCCTCATCGGCACCTTTGCGGTCATGGGACTTTTAGGGTTCAGCATCAACACGCTGTCGTTGTTCGGAATCGTTCTGGCCATCGGTATCGTGGTGGACGACGCCATCGTAGTAACGGAAAATACGGTCCGCAATATGGACACCTTGGGTCTGGACGCTAAACAAGCCACCATCCGGGCCATGGGCGAGGTGACCGGGCCGGTCATTGCCACAACCCTGGTTCTACTGGCAGTTTTCGTGCCCACGGCCTTTTTAGGCGGCATTACCGGTCAGCTCTACCGCCAATTCGCCCTGACCATCGCGGCATCTACGGCCTTTAGCACCCTCAACGCACTGACTCTCAGCCCGGCCCTGTGTGCGATCTTACTCCGGCCGACCTCTGAGCGGCGCAACTGGTTCGCCCGCGCCTTTAACAGGGCCTTTGGCAAGACCACCACTCTCTATCAGCTCACCGTGGGCGCCATGGTCCGGCGGGCAGGGGTCATGCTTCTGGTGTTCGGTGTCTTAACGGGGGGCGCCTATATAGGCTTTATCAACCTTCCCACCGGATTTGTACCCACCGAAGACCAGGGATGGGCCCTGGTGAGCGTTCAGTTGCCCGATGCCGCTTCCAGGGAACGCACCCTTGAGGTAGTGGATAAGATCAACAAACGGCTGGATGCCATGACGGGTGTTGAGCATTGGGTGTCGATTCCCGGCTATTCCATTCTCGACGGCGCCGTTGCCTCCAACACAGCCACCGTCTTTGTCAGTTTTGATCCCTGGGATAAGCGCACGACCCCCGGCCTGAGCCAGAAGGCTCTGGTGGGCCGGATGTGGCAGGAGTTTTCCGGCATCCGGGAGGCCAATATCTTTGCCTTCATACCGCCGGCCATCCACGGTCTCGGAGTATCCGGCGGCTTTGAGATGCAGCTTCAGGACCGGGCCGATGTGGGTTTGCCGGCACTCCAGCAAATGGCCCGGGACATAACCCAAGAGGCAAACGCCCAGGCAGGCCTGGAAAACGTTTACTCCACCTTTCGGGCCAACGTTCCCCAGCGCTTTGCCGATGTGGACCGCACCAAGGTAAAAACTCTGGATATTCCCCTTTCTAGTGTCTTTGATACGCTACAAACTTATCTCGGGTCCGCATATGTCAATGACTTTAACAAGTTCGGCCGCACCTATCAGGTGAGAGTTCAGGCCGAGCCGTCCTTTCGATCCCGTACCCACCACATCAAGCGGCTTGAGGTGCGCAACAATCAGGGCGAGATGATCCCCCTGGGAACCCTTCTCTCCACCCGTGAGACCCTGGGACCCCAGTTTATCAAGCGTTACAACATGTATCCGGCGTCATCCATCAACGGAAAGGCCGCCCCGGGATACAGTTCGGGCCAGGCCCTCACCCTCATGGAGCAAATGGCTGCGGCCAAGCTGCCGGCCTCCATGGGATTTGAGTGGACCGGCATGTCTTACCAGGAAAAAACTGCGGGCAAGCAGGCGCTCTTTATTTTTGCCCTGGCGGCTCTGTTTGCGTATCTGGTGCTCTGCGCCCAGTATGAAAGCTGGTCCATCCCCCTTGCCGTGGTCCTGGCGGTGCCCTTGGCGGTGTTCGGCATGGTGGTGGCCGTGGCGGTGGGCGGCATGGACGTGAACGTTTACACCCAGATCGGTATCGTGCTGCTCATCGGCCTGGCCAGCAAAACCGCGATCCTGATTGTGGAGTTTGCCAAAAAAGAGCGGGAATCGGGAAAGAGAATTATCGATGCGGCTATGGAAGCCGCCAGAATCCGTTTCCGGCCGGTCCTGATGACAGCCTTTACCTTTATCCTGGGTGTCTTCCCCCTGGTGACCGCATCAGGGGCCGGTGACGCCAGTCGCCGGGCCGTGGGTACGGCCGTATTCGGCGGTATGATAGCCGCCACGGTTTTAGGAGTGTTCTTCGTTCCCGTATTCTACGTGGCCATTCAAAGATTCAGCGAATGGATCCGACCCCCAAAAGAAATTTCGGCAGGATTGAAAACGTCATCTCAACCCATACAAAAGAATAAATAGTTATGTAAACCCTAACGTTGGAAAGGTCGAGGATACCACAGGTCCAAGGCATCAAGGCCGCAGCTGTAGTCGTCTACCGCAAGGCCTTGATAACGCAGGAGATGTAGTATCCTCGGCTTTCCTGAAAGGTAAACAACACAGCAAAAAAGTGTTTTCATTGGATGCCACCAACGGTTGGATCCTATAATATTTACTCCAATCAACGCAAAGCCTTTGTCCAAGAGGTTTAACGTATAATCTGATGTGTTGTTTATGCAACGATAGGGTGTAGATGACATATTCTATACCCACCGAGAAAGAGGAGAAAAAAATGAAGTCAAAACAGAAACATAACTTACACCGCTTAAAAGGTCAGCTTCGTAAAGACCTGTTGGATATGGCGGAAATTGAAGAACAGATTGAACACGGCGAATCAGAGCTGGAAAACCATTCAAAAGACAAAGAAGACGTAAGGATAATCAGAAAAGGAATGCTGAATGTTCTGGAACGAACCCTCCGAAAACAGGCAATAGACATCGTGAAAGAGGAAAAAGAAATAGAAAAACTGGAAGCCCAACTAAAAGAAAATACCACAAAAAAAATTGATATAAAAAGATTTTGCAAAATGATGATTCTGTAAAGATCGCGGTTACCCGCATCACGTGATATCATTTGTATTTGTGCGTTTTTTTCGAAATTTTTCTAAAACCGGTTTCGAAATTCTTCTAAATCAGAACCCCATAATGAGATGTCTTGCCAATAGCAGAACATAGAACTATCTGAGTTAATTATGTTTATCCGCAATATAATTCAATGGCACACTTCATGCAAACAGTAATGTTGTCGTGTTCTTAACTTAGCCATACCGTAAAAAGGGCCTGCCATTAAAGAAGACTAACAATGGTATTTTTTGGCGATTTCTATATTGAATCAGCGTGGTGCGATTCGAAAGCGCCGAAAAAAAATACCTTAACGGGTTGGATTGAAGGGATGCATTCGCGCGTTGCTTACGTGAAAATGAAAGGATGAATAGATGGAAAGGATTTTACCGGCGCCATCGAACGTATTGTCGCGGGGCTTGAAAAGAAAAACCGCCTTTTGAACCCCTATGAGCGCAAGGTAGTGCCCTATCACGAGACCGGTCATGCGTTGGTCACGCTGGCGCTTCCGGGGACCGATACGGTCCACAAAGTTTCTATCATTCCGCGCGGCATCGGTGCGCTGGGATACAACATCCAGCGCCCGACTGAGGATCGCTATCTGATGACGAGCGAGGAACTGGACAACAAGATGGCTTCGCTGCTCGGCGGGCGTGCTGCTGAAATGCTGGTGTTCAATAAACTATCCACGGGTGCCTCCAACGACCTGGACAGGGCCACCGACATCGCACGCAGCATGGTCATGCGTTACGGCATGGATGACACACTGGGTCAGGCAACCTATGCAGAGGAACAATCGCCGTTTCTGGCGGGTGGAGGCATGCCGCAATTCCAGTCGCGTTCCTACAGCGAAAAAACCGCGCGTGAGATCGATGAAGCCGTTCGAACGCGCGTGGGCAAGGCTTTCGAACAGGCAACGGCGATCCTGAAACGGAATCGGGAGTTATTGAACGAAACCTCTGAAAGACTCTTGACGAAAGAGACACTGTCTGCCGAAGAATTGCCGCAGCCGGTATGGGAAAACCAAACGGTGGATGAGCAGGGAGGCAACGACAGAAAACCAAGGATTTAAGTTTCGCCGATCTGGTGGCGGAAATCAAGAGGTTGCAATCCAGTGTCAAGGCAACCCCTGGTTTATTTTGATTTTTACGGTATCGCTGGCTATGGCTGCCGGAACTGGGTGGGAAATCTTCGAATTTTCAATGGATCAGTTGTTCGGATTGAAGGAAAGGTATAAAGAAAATGCAAAAACTTGACTATGAATGCGATTACTTCATCGCAAGAAAGTATCAAAACCTAGTTACCATAAAACTAAAGAAATACCTGATGCTTGATTCAACAAATTTAGAATTGAGAGATAAAGTAATCAGATATTTACATCTCATTTCAAAAGACGACTCCATCAAGGTCGTTGTGATAATAGGATGCTATGAGGCTTCAAGGTGTGAAGAATATAAGGAATTTTACAAGAGGGTATTAGACTCTAAATTAAGTGTAGATGATGTCTTACGAATGGGTCGGTCTCTTGACCAAATCATGTTAGAGATTGTTAAATCAAACAAGTTCTTTATTAGTGTAAATAGCGGCACATTATTTCCAGATGCCATAAGTTTGGACTTGGCGTGTGACTATAGAATCATTAGTGATGATACGACTTTTAAAAACAACTTTCTCGAATATGAGATTATACCAAAAGGCGGAGTCACCTATTTTTTGGAAAAGAGAATTGGGCACTGTAGAGCATGTGAATTATTACTTACAAATGAAAGTATCTGCGCTGATAAAGCGCTATCTATAGGTCTTGTAAATAAGACTGTACCATACGAGCAATTAGAAAGTGCAGCATTAGAAACAGCGAAGCGATTTGCACAAAAGCCCGCTATATCGTTATGTGGAATTAAAAACCTGATAAATTATTCCATGAAAGATCTCGCCGATTATTTGGAATTTGAAACCCAAGAACTCATTCGCATTCTTGGACCATTTTTCCTTGGGTTCAAGCGTAATGACCGATAACTCGAAAAGATCATATGAGCAATAAATATAAAGAAAAAGAGTTCATACTATGGCCACGAAATCTTTCAGTCAAATTCCTGCTAAGAGCCAGGTCATGCGGAAAATGTCTCACAACGCAACTCGTAGATTCCGCGAATAGCGGTGAGATGCGGCGAAATAGGCTCGTCCGAAAGGTGAAGAATAACGAGATTTTTCTGATCCAACGGTCTTGCAATGTTCAATGCCGTTTAACTGTAAATTGTATGACAACTTTATAGGTTTATTGAAATGCCGGTGAATAAAAGACTATCATTGATAAAGGGCACCGCGATCCGCATTCTGGTTGTTGCATTCGTTATATGCGCCCTCGTATTTTTAAACAGGCAATCCCAGGTGTTGCGGTTTTTTGAATGGCTTGACAAAATCGGCGCCTGGGCCCCGCCGCTTTTTATTCTCATCGATATGCTGGTAGTGGTGTTTATCCTGCCAGGGGTTATTTTCACCCTTGGCGCCGGATTTATGTTCGGTGTTGTAAAGGGCTCATTGTATGTGGTCATTGGCTCGACGTTAGGAGCGACGATCGCTTTTATCATTGCTCGCTATCTATTCGGCGAAAGGGCCTCAAGGTTTGTGCTGGCACATTCAAAGTTAACGCTGGTAGATGACGCATTTAAGCGGGAAGGTTTAAAAATCGTTTTGCTGACCCGCCTGGTGCCGTTCTTTCCCTTTAAGCTTTCCAATTATTTTTTCGGTCTCATGCCCGTATCTTTACGGGATTTCTTCTTGGGTGTCTTACTGGGGATAGTTCCGTTCACCGTTACCAATGTTTATATCGGTTCTCTTTCCGCCCATCTTGCAACACTTGGATTGCGCAGCGCTTCGAGATCAAAAGCAGAGTGGGCAATATATGTCATCGGCTTTATCATTACTATCGGAGTGTTGATTTACTTTTCTCGTATAGCCCGAAAAGCACTGGATAATTATAGCTCGAAGGGAAAAATACGATCACGAGGTGAATAATGTTTTGGTTAAAATGGTTGCCCTGGAAATTCTTGATTCGGCGTGTGGCCCGAGCCCACGGCTTTCTCGATCCGATTGCTCTGCTGGGCCGCCTGCACCGGTTTGCCCAGCCATCGGAAGTTGCCGTACCCATAGAGTTGCTACGCGCCGGAGCGGTCCTTCATGCCCGGGGCCTCATAAACAGCCGAATCATCCAGCACAACCTGGATTGGGTCTGGCCGTACTGGGTCGAATGTCAATTCGACCCCAAGGACGATGCGTTTATTCCCCGGGCGTTTTCCATTACCCACATTAATCTTACCCATCGCAACTGGACGGCCATCGGCTTGCCCGACTGTCCGGAACTGCCCATTGTTGACCCCCGGGGTCTGGTAACCCCTTTTATCGACGGATGGTCCCTTGACGCGTGGATTCTGACTGAAGATGGCCGATTTCTGTGTCCTTCACGCTCAAAATCGTCTTCCCAGCAACTTGTTTTTAACGATAGCTTCTCCGTCATCACCACTACGCGCCGGGATGATCTTTCCCTGACCACTTGTGCGGAGGTTTTATTTGAATCAAATATGCCGGTTTGCCGGATAAAAATCAATGCCCGTGCCGGTGACAAAGCTTGGGCTATATTATCCCTTCGTCCTTACAATCCCGAAGGGATCAGTTTCATTCACCAGGTTTCTCTTTCGCCTAACCGGATGACCTGGACCATCGACGGACATCATGTTGTAAAATTCAATACCCCGGCCGACCGGCACCACATTTCTCATTATAGTGCCGGAGACGTTTATATCCATTTGCACGACCTTGAAGACGAAACCAAAGGTAAATGTGATGTGGGCATGACCACTGCGGCCGCGCTTTTTAATCTTGACCCAAATACTTCCCGGGAAATCGTCGCCAGTGTCCCGTTAAAAAACAGTCACGGCACAACGCACCTACCAATTTCCATAAAAAAAGCAAATCCATGGAACGAAAGCCTGGAAAATCGCTGTAAACTTAACGTTCCCGATCAACACTTTCAGTTCCTCTATGATACGGCCCTGCGAACATTGATCCTTCACTCCCCCGGCGATATCTTTCCAGGCCCCTATACCTACAAAAGGTTCTGGTTCCGCGATGCAGCCTTTATCCTTCACGGCCTGCTTTGTGCCGGTTTTACGGATCGCGTAGAGCGTGCGCTGGATCGCTACCCTGCCCGTCAGAAAAGGTCGGGGTATTTTCATTCCCAGGACGGCGAATGGGATTCCAATGGCGAGGCTCTCTGGATCATTCGCCGATTCTGTGAGCTCACCGGGCGATCACCCAAGCGCAGCTGGTGGAAGTCCATTGTGCATGGCGGTAGATGGATCATTAAAAAACGCCTCTCGGACGAACAGGATTCCCTTCATTCGGGGTTGTTGCCGCCGGGTTTCAGTGCCGAACATCTGGGTCCCAACGACTACTATTACTGGGATGATTTTTGGGGCGTTGCCGGTTTGAAGGCCGCGGCCTGGCTTGCCGGAGCCTTTGGTGACGAGGCGGCGAGAGAGGAGTTTTACCGTGAAGCCGTCACTTTCTTACATGCCATAGATCTCAGTATCGGCAAAGTGTCTGAACGAATCGGCAGACCTGCCATACCGGCTTCTCCATATCGCCGGCTTGATGCCGGGGTCATCGGATCTCTGGCCGGCGGTTATCCCCTCAGGATCTTCCCGCCGGACGATTCCCGGTTGCTCGATACGGCCGACTTTCTCTTTAAGAATTGCTTCATCGACGGAGGATTTTTCCAGGATATGATCCACTCCGGCATTAACGCCTATCTCACCCTGCACGTTGCCCAGGTTTTGCTCCGGGCCGAAGATCCTCGTTACTTTGATTTGATGACCTCGGTGGCAAAGCTGGCTTCGCCAACCGGTCAGTGGCCCGAGGCGATTCACCCTCGGACGCGGGGCGGGTGCATGGGTGATGGACAACACGTCTGGGCCGCAGCCGAATGGGTGCTTATGATACGGAATTGTTTTGTACGTGAGGAAGACAACCGTCTAATCCTGGCTTCCGGGATTCCTCAAGCTTGGCTCAGATACAAGAAAACCCTTTCATTCGGTCCCGCACCCACTTCTTTTGGCAGCATTTTACTTTCCATCAAACCCGGCAAGGATAAGACCCTTGCTGCCTGGCATGGGGCATGGCACGAAAAACCGCCGTGCATTGAAGTGCGACTTCCCGGCTTTGCCCCTGCTATTGCCGAACCGGATCAGGATTGCGTCACCCTGAGGCGTGAAGGAGACATTATCCTATGAATATCCTCATGATGACCAATACCTTTACACCACATGTCGGCGGCGTTGCCCGTTCCGTGCAGTTTTTTACGGATGGATATCGAAAACGCGGCCACCGGGTGATGGTTGTTGCACCGGAGTATGAAAACATTCCGGAAAACGATAGGGACGTGATTCGCATTCCGGCGATTCAGCACTTCAAAGGAAGTGAATTTTCGGTCATGTTACCGATTCCGGGGTTTCTTACCAAAGCCGTCGAGAAATTTAAACCCGACATTGTTCACTCCCATCATCCTTTCCTGATCGGGTGGACGGCGCTGCGCGTGGCCCATTTTTATAAACTTCCCCTGGTTTTCACTCACCACACCATGTACGAACAATATACACACTATGTATCCGGTAATTCCAAGGCACTCAAACGGATTGCCATAGACCTTTCAACCCGTTATGCCAATCTCTGCGATCAGATCTTTGCCCCGAGTGAGAGTGTCGCTTCCATGCTTCTTAAACGCGGGGTCGAGACGCCCATCAGTATTGTTTCCACCGGGGTTCATTTCGAGCGATTCGCCGGAGGCAGCGGACCGGGATTTCGAATGGCCATGAGTATTCCAGAAGAGGCCTTTGTTGTCGGTCATGTGGGTCGGCTTGCATCGGAAAAGAATCTTCAATTCTTGGCCGCAGCTGTTTCCAGGTTTTCAAAGGCCGAAAGCCGGGCCCATTTCCTGGTTATCGGCAGGGGCCCATCGGAGAACGCCATTCAGGAAATTTTCTTAAGGGAAGGACTCCGGGACCGCCTACATTTTACCGGCAACCTCGATCACCCCTTGCTTACGAGCGCCTACAAAGCCATGGATGTATTCGCATTTGCGTCAAAGAGCGAAACACAGGGAATGGTCCTTACCGAAGCCATGGCAGCGGGCGTGCCCGTGGTGGCCCTGGATGCACCCGGCGCCCGAGAAGTTGTGACGGATCATCTCAACGGCAGGCTTCTTGGTTCAGAAAACATTACAGAATTCGCATTGGCTCTGGAGTGGATTGCCGCGCTTGCACCTGAACAAAAACATAAACTCAAAAAGGGTGCTGTGCAAACCGCAAAACTCTTTTCCATAGACCGTTCGGTGGAAAAAGCCCTGGCCCGTTATAAGACCCTTTTGGAAAAGGAGCCGGCCTCAAGGCATGATAAATTTCATACGTGGGCAGCGACCATGAGGCTGGTAAAGAACGATTGGGACATCTTAAAGGTGTTGGCCGGTGCGGCAGACACCGCATTTAGCAGTGATGAGCTGCGGTGAGAAACAAAACTATGATCTACCGAATTGAAATATTTTTAAGAAGACTGCGCATGTGGTTCAGTCGAAGCGAGTGGTTGATCCACTTGCTGCGCCTCACAAAATCCAGGGAGACAGCCACAACACCTGGCCTTGTCATGATTCAAGTCGACGGTCTTTCCCATACGCAATTGAGCCGGGCCCTTGAAAAAGGCAAAATGCCTTTTCTATCCGACCTCCTCAAGTATGAGCGATACAGATTACATACATTATACTCTGGTTTACCTTCAAGCACGCCCGGGGTTCAGGGCGAGCTCTTCTATGGCGTCAAGTGCGCAGTCCCGGCCTTTAGCTACAAAAATCACGATACCGGAAAAATCGTACGAATGTTTGATCCCTCTGCGGCCGTAGCCATTGAACACAAACTTGAAAAAATAGGCGATCCCCTTTTTAAAGGCGGTAGCGCTTATTCCGACGTTTACACCGGCGGTGCCCAGGAATCCCACTTCTGCACGTCATCAATCGGATGGGGAGGGATTCTACGAGCAGCCAACCCCCTTGCCCTAATTTTGTTTATTTTTTTCAACCTGTATAGTTTCGTGCGCACGGCCATTCTTTTGGTCGTCGAGTTTTTCCTGGCCATAGTTGACTGCGTTTCCGGGCTGATTGCCGGCCAGGATCTTTTAAAAGAGCTGAAATTTGTACCCACGCGCGTTGGAATAACCATTTTACTCCGTGAGCTGCTTACCATTGGTGCTAAAATTGATGTGGCAAGAGGACTTCCTGTTGTTCATCTTAACCTGCTCGGCTACGATGAGCAGGCCCATCGCCGGGGACCATCATCGCTTTTTGCGCACTGGTCCCTTAAGGGAATCGATGACGCCATTGCCCGGATATGGCGGGCAGCAAACCGTTCGGCTCGCCGGGATTACACCGTATGGATTTATTCCGACCACGGACAAGAAGACACCCTTTCCTATTCCAGGCAGCATGGCCGGACCATACAGGAAGCTGTAGCCGACGTGTTTGAGCGTCTGGAGGGCCACCGCACCGATGTTCAGGGCAATAATCAGAGTGGAGTCGAGTACCAGCGCGCAAGGCATATCGGCGGAAAGAAAATTCAAAAACTCTTTCCTATCCACCATGAAATAAAAGCAGGATCAAAAAATCCGAAACTCGCCGTGGTGGCGATGGGCCCCCTGGGATTTATCTACTCTCCCCGTGATCGCACGCCTGCCGAGCGGGATCGTCTGGCCAGAGAACTCGTGGATTCGGCAAAGGTTCCCCTTGTTATGGCAATAGACGGTCCCGGGCGATTAAAGGCATGGACTGAAGAAGGTGAATTCATTTTGCCCGAACAAAAGGCCAAAATTCTCGGTCCTGATCATCCTTTTCTTCATGAAGTTGGCCAGGATTTGATCGAATTGTGTAACCATCCTGATGCCGGAGACTTTATTCTCTGCGGATGGCGGTACGGCGCTGATCCTTGCAGCTTTCCTATGGAAAACGGCGCCCATGCAGGACCGGGATCCGAAGAGACAAAGGCTTTTGCCCTACTTCCGGACAATATTTTTCTTCCCATGAACAACCGAGGTTTTTTTCGGCCCCTTGATCTTCGCAATGCCGCACTCCATGCCCTTGGCCGGTCTGAAACCAAGTCTTCCAAAAAGCCGGATCGGAAATTTAGAAAATCACGAACGCTTCGCATCATGACATACAACGTTCATAGTTGTATTGGCATGGATGGAAAGATTTTTCCCGAACGGACTGCACGGGTCATCGCCCAGTATGCTCCGGACATCGTTGCGCTTCAGGAACTGGATGTGGGCAGGTCCCGAACCCATGGCGTGGACCAGCCGCATGTCATTGCGCGATATCTTGATATGAAAGCCCACTTTCTTCCGACTATCCATATGGAAAAGGGACGTTATGGCAATGCCATCCTGACCCGTCATCCCATGCGGCTGATCAGGGCCGATAAATTGCCGGGATTAACCGGCAAGGCGCACCTGGAACCCCGTGGCGCAATATGGGGTGCCATAGAGGTGGACGGCATTGAAATTCAGTTCATCACCACCCACCTGGGACTTTGGGCAAAAGATCGCTGGCTACAGGCTGAGGCGCTACTTGGAGGCAACTGGCTGTCCCATCCAGATTGTAGCGGGCCGGTCATTCTGTGTGGCGATTTCAACGCACTCCCCTTTTCCTCTGTATGCCGCCGGTTCCGCGAGTGTCTCCACGATGCCCAGATGGAGCTTCGCAATCATCGCCCAAGAAATACCTTATTTACACGCTTTCCGCTGGCCCGAATCGATCACGTATTTGTAGACTTCGGAATAAAGGTTGCCGGTATTGAGGTGCCGAACACCGATATTACGCGCGTCGCCTCCGACCATCTGCCGCTCATTGTTGACGTTCTAATTCCTGAAAAAGATTAATAAACATGCTGTCATTTCGATGGAGTTGAATCGTCTACTATTCAGAATGTAACCAATCTTTCCCATGTTTGGTAAAAGAAATGGTCAGATCACCATGAACCGCATCGAGGATATCTATATTTTCATCTCTGATGCTGTCCTCCGTAAGCTTTAGTGTTTTAGCCGGCTTAAAAAAAGAAATGATCACCGGATTTTCTGGTCAAAAATCAATCTTTGTGTTATTATTTTTTTTTGTTCATTTCAGTCTCCTTTCTCAAGTTGTAATTTTTTAACTTGAGGATGGATGCGAATAAAATGATTCAGTTTCGAGAGTGAGGACACTATGAATAATAATTTGACGGACGAGATCCATTCCACGGTCAAATTGACTCCGCTAAAAATTACTTTGATCTATATGCTTGTAGGATTATTTTATATACTGTTTTCAGACCAACTGCTCGCCGTGTTTGTCGAAAATTTGACCACAGTAGTTTACCTCGAGACGATTAAAGGTTGTTTCTACGTGCTTGTAACAGGCTTAATGCTTTACGCTCTTATTGGTCGCAGCTTCTCAGAACTCTATCGTTCCGAAGAAAGGTTACGGAAAAGCGAGAAGAGGTTTCGTGATTTGGTGGAGAATTCACTCACCGGCATCTCCATTGTCCAAGATGACCAAATCGTTTATCAAAATCAGGAACAGGAGCGACTCTTGGGTCCTTTACCCCGCTCATCCAAGCTTAAGGATTTTAAAAACATCCACCCGGATGATATTGAAAAGGTCCAGGAATTTAATCTGGACATTTTCTCGGGCAAGATGCAAACACTGGACATGGATTTCAGGCTTTATGTCCCGGACAAAATCAACGATAGGACCGATATGAAGTGGGTATACTGCCGAGCAACATTGACCGAATACCGGGGGAAGAAAGCAATTTTAGCAAATACCATGGATATTACCCGAACAAAAAAGATGGAACATCTTTTGAGAATTCAGGATAAGATGAGTTCCTTAGGGCGTGTGGCTGCCGGCATTGCCCATGAGATAAGAAATCCACTTTCCGGGATCAATATATACCTAAACACTCTTGAGAAAATCTATGATAAAAGGGAAAACTTGGAAAAAGTAAAAGGGATTTTAGGAAAAATCCAATCCGCCTCAATTAAGATCGAGTCTGTGATCAGGAGGGTCATGGATTTTTCCAAACCTAATGAGCCTAAGCTTGTTTTAATAGACATAAACAACCCTGTTACGGAAGCCGTTAATCTTTCCGGCGTCACTTTGCGTAAGAAAGGGATTGAGATAGAAAAATCTTTAGCCGACAATCTGCCGTTGTGCCAGGCAGATCCAGCCATGATCGAAGAAATAATTTTAAATCTGATTAACAATGCGGCTGATGCCATGCAAGATATGAGTGAAGGCAAGAAAATAGAAATAACCTCATCCATAGAAAAAAACCGTATTCTCGTGACGGTTTCCGACTCCGGCCCGGGGGTGCCTTCAGCCATGAAAGATCAAGTATTTGATCCCTTTTATTCCACCAAGAATAGCGGTACAGGAATCGGTCTGAGTATCGTCCACAGAATTATCACCGATCACGGGGGGTCCCTGAATATGTCGGAAAGTAGATGGGGCGGAGCTGAATTCAGGATTGAATTGCCCATAAAGAAAGGAATAGACGACTCATGATTCCATATTCTATATACATCGTCGATGATGAAGAGACCATTAGGGAAGGGGTGACAATGGCTCTGGAAGCACGCTATAAAGTAAAAGCATTCTCTACAGCCGAGAGTGCAATTGACGCCATAAAGGTAAAACCCCCTGATCTGATTCTGCTTGACATCGGGTTGCCGGGTATGGATGGGATTAATGCGCTTCGCGAAATTAAGGATCTGTATCCCCATGTGCTGATTATTATGATAACCGCCTATGAAGATATCGACAGCGTGATATCCGCCATGAAGCTTGGCGCCTATGATTATGTGGTGAAACCTCTTCACATGGATAGTTTGGAAATTGCAATTCGAAATGCCCTTGAAACAATCCGGTTGAGGAAAGAAGTTCAGTTACTCCAGGAGAGGTATCTTATGGAGAACCTTCCTTGTTTCATCGGTGAAAGTAATGCGATTCAGGATGTCATGGACTTTATAAAGATGGTGGCTAAAAGCCCGGATACTCCGATTCTTATTCTCGGAGAAACCGGTACAGGTAAAGAATTGATTGCCAGTGCCATTCATTATAGAAGCCCCAATTTCAAAGGCCCTTTTATTCCCTTAAATTGTGCTGCCATTCCCAAAGATCTCATCGAAAGTGAGCTTTTCGGCTATGAAAAAGGGGCCTTCAGCGGAGCAAAGGCATCCGGCAAAAAAGGATTGATAGAAGAGGCGGCAAACGGGACCCTATTTCTTGATGAGGTGGGGGATTTGAGTCCGGAAGCCCAGGCAAAGCTGCTCCGTTTTCTTGAAACAGGTGAATATTATAGAGTCGGTGGGACGGGAAAATTTTCTATAAAAACCAGAGTGGTCTCCGCCACCAATAAAAACCTGGAGCACATGATAGAAAAAGACCTCTTTAGAAAGGATCTCTATTTCCGACTGGCAGTAATCAAGGTAGAAGTCCCCTCGTTGAATGAACGACCCAATGATATTATTCCCATGTCCAAGCATTTCCTGTACGAGTTCAGCAGAAAGTTTGCTAAGACTTTTACGGGGCTCTCTTCCGGGACTGTTGATGCATTAATGGCGCACAGGTGGACAGGGAATGTTCGTGAGCTTAGGAACCTCCTTGAAAGGGGGGTGCTTGTGGGCAAGGGGCCGGAATTAACTACCCGGGATCTTGGCATTAAAGAACAGCATGAACCTGGAAATCTCAAGCAAGCAAAAGGTGAAACGACTTTTGCCCCGCTCCCGGATACAGGTATCGATCTCTCGTTAGTTCAGGAATCCCTGGAAAAATATTACATTAAAGAGGCACTTAAGCTGGCCGGCGGCAATGAAAGCCAGGCGGCGAAGCTACTTAACATTAACCACCACACCTTTCGTTACCGCAAAAAAAAACTGCTAATTCAGTAAAAATCCTGACCCAAAGGACCAAGTTTTCAATGTAAAAATTAATTCCCCCTCCTTCAGAAAGATCTGATCAAACCATTTGGCAATTCTTTTATATTTCCTCCAAAATTTTCTATTCCATGTAGTTATCCGCACCACGTGATATCATTTGCTTTTGTGCGTTTTTTTCGAAATTCTTCTAAAACCGATTTCGAAATTCTTCTAAATCAGAACCCCATAATGAGATGTCTTGCCAATAGTAAAACATAGAACTTGCTGAATTTATAAGGTTTATATGCAATATAATTCAATGGCACACTTCATGCAGGCAGTAATGTTGTAAGGAGCCACAGAATGTTTTCCATAAGACAAATTTGATCGGTTCCGGGGGGCGTTAAATGGACCTGTTCAGCAAATTAAAAGACAAAAAAATATTACTCGTGGACGACGATGAGTGGATCAGGGATTCTCTGACTTTGTACTTCGGCACGGAAGGATGTCACATGGTGGCGGTGGAGACGGCTGAAGAGGGCATGGAGTTACTTAAACAGCAAGGCTATGACATCATTCTCATAGATTATAAATTGCCGGGCATGGATGGTTTGACATTTTCCAAAAAGATTCAGGAGATGTGTCCGGACACAAAAAAAATACTCATCACGGCTTACAAAACTAAAGAGGTTGTTTCTGAAGCGAAAAGGATTGGAATTCAAGATCTTATTGATAAGCCGTTTACAATCGATACTATTGAAGATTCTTTGTCTCGATTGATCCAAAGGAATGAAAAACAAATCCGGAGCATAACAAGTAAATAGATAGCTCGGTAAAATTCGCGGAAGGGAAAAGCATGAAAATCTTTGACATTTTACTGATAACTAATTTAGGTCTTGCAGCAGCATGGTGCATTTACACATTAATTGTATTCATAGGTTTTGTTTTTAATTAACCAGCCGTGTTGTGTATCGCCGCATCACGTAAGGTTAAAGATTCAGGTTTTAAAACAGGGCGTAAAAAAATATAGAGGCAAAAAATGACATCTCTTGGAGAAAAAAGATCTTATAAACATTGTACCAATGAAGCCCCCATCCGGTTAACCTGTTTCAATACAGGGTGTTGGCTTGATGCGCAGGTACTGAATCACTGCCTGGAAGGCGTGTGCGTTAAATCAAATTTCGACTTCCATCCGGGCGCAACTGTTCTCATTAGAGTGGAAAAATACCCATCCAATGGTTCCCGCACTTGCGATTTGGAGGGAATACCCACCATATCTTTAGGAGAGGTAAAATGGTGCAGGGAAACACCTGATGCAATTTCCTCTTCTTACGAGGTCGGTGTCAAATATTACGCGCCGGAGTATTAGAATCTGAATCCTCTAAGGAGTTTAACAATGGCAACAAATTTCCATATGTTTTCTTATAAAACCAGAGATAGTCTTCATCTAAAATTAGAGGGCGATTTTGATGGAACATCCGCTTACGAATTGCTCGAAACTCTAAAAAAGAATGGTAACGGTTTTTATCAGATCTTTATTGACACCAATGACCTTAAAACCATCCATCCATTCGGCATGGAAGTGTTTCAAAAGAAACTCGGGATTTTCAAACAGCAATCCAGCCATCTTATCTTTATTGGGGAAAATGGACGTAAAATTTCACCAGATTAGAAGCAGTTGCATGGACACAACACCCATATCCATTTATAGCGCAGCAGCGGTCCGTAGATCTGACAGCTTCTGAATATTGAGAATCGAGTGATTCCGCCTTGAGACGAGGACTGACCCTAAGCGATGGCTGGGAGATTCATCAGAAAAAGGCCATCGAAGAATTTATGGAAAATGCGCGTCAGCTTCTTAAAAATGATTTTTAAGATTATGCGCAGGCGTTATAATTTATCATTCAATTAATGATGATAAAACTTCATTTCAGGAGAAAAACATGTCATCGAGAAAGTCTGTCGTCCTTGTTCTTGGTAGTGGATCTTCGCGCGGCTGGGCCCATATAGGGGCCATTGAAGCGCTGGAAGAAGAGGATATCCCTATCAATTACATTGTTGGGTGTAGCATCGGTTCCTATATTGGCACCCTCTATGCCAGCGGAAGCTTGGGGAGCCTGAAGGAGTTTGTTCTCGGAATGGACGGCAAAAAGGTCTTTTCCTATTTTGACGTTGTTTTCCCATGGTCAGGTCTTCTGAATGGCACAAAAAAACTAAAAGAGCTTTTTTCAATGCACACCGATGTAAAAAATTTTTCCGATCTGAAAATTCCCGTAATGATGGTTGCCACTGACCTCGAAACAGGCGACAAAGTCGTGTTAAAGTCCGGAAATTTAATTAATGCCCTCAGGGCAACCATGTCAATACCGGGACTCTTTGCCCCTGCAAGAATCAAGGACCGCTGGCTTGTGGACGGCGCCCTCGTGGACCCTGTTCCGGTAGGTGTCGCCAGAGCAATAGAAGCCGATGTTCTTATTGCCGTGGACCTTAACAGCGGGCTCGTCTCACGGAGAAAACGGAAAAAACAAACAATACATACTGAAAAGAAATCCGGTGATCAGCATGATTATAAAAATGAACTAATGAGAAAACTGACAGATTATTACGAAGGCGCTGAATTAAGCTTTAAGAACAAAATCAATGAACTGCTCAGGAGAGAATCGTCTACACCGTATATCATGGAGACGCTAACAACCTCAATCGGCATAATGCAGGAGCGGATAACCCGCATAAATCTTGCAGTGGACCCGCCGGACATATTAATACAGCCGCGCCTTGGAGAATTAAAGATGATGGACTTTGACCAGGTTGAGCATGTAATTGAAGAAGGTTATATAGGGATTAAGGAGAAAATTGAAGATATAAAGATCCTGCTTGAACCTACACCTACATAAGGCAATTTTAGAAATTCCTCTTCCTGTTTCGTAATGCCTTAATAACTGCCCTATAATTTCCTGTTTCCAGCAACTATTGTCCCTATGGATATTATTGGTGGATCTCTTTGGTTTCGAAATTTTTCTAAAACAAATTTCGAAATTTTTCTAAATATATCCGCTAAAGATGAACCATAAGCACATCTTAAAAACATATCTCATTGAAATAACAATACTTATTAGCATTATCTCTTTTTGGCATGTTTTATGCTGTACTTAGGCTACAGAATAGAAAACGGCATGGCTGTTAAATTAATTTCATCGCATAAGGGTAAAAAAAATGGATATTTTCAGAAAACTAAAAGAGAAACAGATTGAGGAGAATTAAATGAAAAAATACCTGATAATTGCTAATAATGGACCGGAAGACCCAAACAGAGCAACGGTTCCTTTCCTTACTGCCAAGGCATTAGTGGAAAAAAAGCACGAGGTTTCTATTTGGCTTTATAACAACGCCGTCTATCTTATGCCTGAGGGAGTTGCAGAAAACGTACAGGCACCCGGCCTGCCTAACCTTGAAGACCTGATGCTTTTTCTGACGATGACAAAAAAAATCCCTATTTACATTGGAATGTCATGTGCCATGGGAAGGGGGCTTTTGAGTGAAGATCAGGAACCATTATGTACTTTTGTTTGTGGCGAGCTTGGTGTGCCTTCGCAATTAGCTGATCTCATTGTAGATGCTGATAATGTAATCGGCTTTTAGTAATAACAACGGGAGGTTAGTTTAAATGAATATAACAGTTGCCAGCGGCAAAGGACCGAGCTTTGAGGTCATGCAATATATCTGGAAGCTCTTAGAAAAAGAACTATATAACAAAGGAGGCGTATTATGAAAATCGTCGTTACATCCACAGGGCCCACGCTCGATGATACCGTGGAGGCTCGTTTCGGACGGTGTCCCTATTTTTTGATTATCGATCCGGATACCATGGAATTTGAAGCCCTTCCAAATCCGAATATTTCACAAGGCGGCGGCGCGGGCATTCAGTCGGCCCAGCTTATGGCCGACAGGGGTGTGGCCGTTGTACTCACCGGTAATTGTGGTCCGAACGCCAGCCGGACTTTCGGGGCGGCAGGAATTCAGGTGATAAGCGGGGTCAGCGGTCCGGTGCGGCAGGCGGTTCAACAATATATTTCCGGTACTCCGGTACAGACATCCGCCCCGAACGTGGACAAACCAGCTGGCATGGAAATCGGTCGGGGCATGGGTGGTGGACGCGGAATGGGTGGCGGTCGCGGAATGGGCGGCGGTCGCGGAATGGGTGGCGGTCGCGGAATGGGCGGCGGCGGAAGGTCCCGTCAAGGTAATTGAGGTGGGGATTTTTAAAAACCGGTATGGAAAAGAAGGTGAGAAAAAGTGATGCCGATATATGAGTTCAAGTGTCCGAACGGCACCGTCACAGAAAAGTTCGTTAAAATGGGTACAAAAGAAATTGAGTGCCCAAAATGTCATCAAAAAGCAAAGAAGCTTATATCCCTCTGTACTTTTGAATTAAAAGGCGGCGGGTGGTATGCCGACGGATATGCATCCGGAAAGAAAAAAATCTGAACCGGTAATGCCAACACGCGCACTGTCACGACAGAGGCGCAAAGCTTTACAGTCTCGTATACGGTAAGATCATTGCCGAGCATATCGATCCCATAGAGAAAAAAGCTTTATTTAATTTTCTGTCCGGATCAAGGGCGTTCTCCATTGGGACGGTGGGTTGATTTCATTTCCCAATTTCCACAGGGTTATGAATGAATTTATCATTCAAGAAGCAAAGGAAAAAAATATTGACCTCATCGTGATGGGACCCATGGAAGGACCGGGCTAAATAAACTTTTAATAGGCAGCGTTGCCGAGAGAGTCGTTGGCCACGTGCCATGTGCTGTGATGGTAACCCCCGCTTAGAAATAGCACATAACGGAACACTTCGGTTACGCCATATAGCATCCATATGAGGACACCATGGAAAACACGTTCTGGACAGCCTTGGGAGCCAGTTCTCTGGCCGCATTAGTGACATCGATGGGCATTTATGTCATACGCCGCTTCGAGCAATGGGGTCGTAAGAATACCATTTACTTTATCTGTTTCGCTGCCGGCGTCCTGATTTCAGTGTCATTCTTGCACATCATCCCGAAGGCATTTTCCATGAATTCAAATGCCCCTTTCTATCTGTTGGCCGGGTACCTTGGCCTGCACTTATTTAATCGGTTCATCAACGCTTTTGTGTGCGATAAAGGATCGGATACGCAGTACGAAATCGGCCTTGTGCCCATGCTTGGGATCGGCTTCCATTCCTTTGTCGACGGGTTCATTTATTCCATTACCTTCACTGTCAGTATCTTTACCGGAATACTGACAGCCACCGGTATGGTTCTTCACGAATTTCCAGAGGGAATCATAACCTACTTGCTGCTGAAACGGGGAGGGTTCAAGGAGAGGACGTCGCTGCTTCTTGCCTTCTTAGCTGCAGCCCTGACCACACCCTTGGGCATGCTCGTCTCATACCCCTGCATTAGTAAAATTGACAAATCACTCCTGGGTGCCTTACTGGCATTCTCTGCCGGAGCCCTGGTTTACGTGGGAGCCACTCACCTTCTACCTCAAGCCGAAACGGAGCACAGGAGATACAGCCTTTTGGCCCTGGGTGCCGGCATTTTGGTGGCCGCGATTATTGTCTTTTCCAAGGGATAGGGCAGGTCCTGCCTTTTAAGGATTCGATCTTCGCGACTATGGCCTCCTCGTAACCACAATCTGCTGAATGTTTAATCCCAAACATGCTCGCTCAATTGAGCAAAATAGATTTTTTACGAAACCATCATTATTATTCTCCGAAATTATTCATACCATGGATATTACTTTTATTGATTTCTCTGATTTTGAAATTTTGCGAAAACAGATTTCGAAATTTTTCTACATTTTGCAAGCCGGCAAAATGAATTGCGGACAGCCACAAGATAACCTGCTGGAATTGAAGCAGATGTAATTTCCCAACACAATGGCACGATTTATGCTGGTTTATTTATCTGAATGTTAAAAGGATCTGTTTGTCAAGTTGGTAATTATTACAGCCCGAGGGGGGCTTGCACAAAAAGGAGGTGAGTAAAATGCCCAGAGGCGATGGAACAGGGCCAACTGGTGATCTTTTTAAATCTGGAGAAAGTAGAATAACATGAATTTTTAAATCATCAAAGGAGAAAAAGATGAAGGAGGTTAAAGCTATGATAGAAATAAAGACGATTCTCTTCCCATTGGATTTGACAGAAAATTCGTCAAAAATTCTGCCTTATGTGTTGTCGATTTCCGAGAAATACAACAGCATAATTTACTTACTTCATGTAGTGCAGGATCTTAATAAATGGGGGAAGCTCTATGTTCCTCATCCTTCCATGGATGTTTTCCAAAAAGAAGCCATTGAGGGTGCTAAAAAGGCCATGGACACAGTTTGTGAAAATCAGTTGCAAAGCTGCCCCAATTTTCAAAAGAGGGTCGTTTCCGGAGACACTGTTGATGAAATTCTAAAAGTCATTGAATCCGAAGAGATAGATCTGTTGATCATGGGGACACATGGTCGTAAAGGATTGGACCACACGATATTTGGGAGTGTAGCCGAAAATTTGGTGAAGAAGTCACCCGCTCCTGTGTTAGTTATTAATCCTTATAAGATCAGATGAGTTCACCCTATAGTTGCATAAACAACACATCAGATTATACGTTAAACGGCTTAGACAAAGGCTTTGAGTTGATTGAAGTAACCACCATAAGATCTAACCGTTGGTGGCGTCCAATGAAAACACCTTTTTTGCTGTGTTGTTTACCTTTCGGGAAAGCCGATGACACCCCATCTCCTGCGTTATCAAGGCCTTGCGGTAGACGACTACAGCTGCGGCCTTGATGCCTTGGACCTGCGGTATCCTCGACTTTTGCAACGTTAGAAAAGAGCATTATTAATGAGAGGTGTAAGCATGGGCAAACAACAACTGAGATAAAGAAAAGAAAGAGTGAGCGAGATTACTTCAGGAGGAGAGAGTTGAATCATGATTTACACGATAACTCTTAATCCAGCTTTAGATCGAACGCTGTGGGTTGAGAAGATACAGGCTGACGATTCTAACCGGATTGAAAGAGAGCAAACGTATGCCGGGGGCAAAGGGATAGACGTATCCAAGGTGTTGACAAGTTTGGGAATCGCCAACAAGGCTCTCGGATTTGTTGGTGGATTCGCAGGAGAAGAGCTTGAAGGAAGGCTGCTAAACGAAGGCATTACAAACGATTTTGTCCAGATCTCACGCGAGATTCGTACCAACATCATCGTCAATGACATGAGCAGCGGAGCCCAGACCATCTTCACTGCCAGAGGGCCGGAAATCAACCCCCATGCCCTAATGCAATTGGTTCATAAGGTAGAGGGGTTGGATCAACCTGAGATGGTGGTTATCAGCGGCAGTCTTCCTCCCGGAGTGCATCCGGAAATCTACCGCAAAATCGTTGAACTGGCCAAAGGCAGAGGAGCCAAAGTCATACTGGACACTGATGGGGATGCCCTGAGGATGGGCATCGAAGGATGTCCGGATGCCATTAAGCCCAATGTCCATGAATTGAGCCGACTAGTGGGTATGGATTTAAAAGGAATGGACGCAATCATCAATGCGGCAAGCGATGTGCGTGAACAGGGGGTCGGAATTGTTCTTGTTTCCATGGGAGCAAAAGGGATCCTGCTTATCGGAGAAAAGGAGGAATGTCTGGCTTCTCCTCCTGAAGTGGACGTGAAAAATACGATTGGCGCTGGGGATTCTGCCGTGGCTGGGTTTGTCTATGGCTTGGTCCAAGGCAAGAGTCTCAAAGAAGCCCTGACTTATGCGGTTGCTGCGGGCACAGCGACCACATTAAGACCGGGCACAGCGCTTTGCCAAAGAGACGATTTCTTAAAACTGGTTCCAGAGATAAAGTTGCATACAGCAGGGGGTTGTGAAGATGCTTGCAAAGTCTCATAACAAATGATGGATACGCAACGCCTTTGCCTGATTTCAGATTCCATGTCATCGGCGCTGATAGCTTGCAAATCTGAACAGCTCATCAGCGCCGCCAAGGAGAAATTATCATGACGAAACTGGATATTTTCAATGTGGATGAAAAAGAACAGACTGAACTATTAAAGGCATTTGAGGGAGGTAAGACATTTGAATTGACTTTTCATCAGAAATCCCTGGATGAACACACTGCAACTATTGCAGAAAATGCAGAAGGGGTAGGGATATCCATCCAATCTCAGATTACACGGGAAGTCCTTAATTTGCTGCCGATGGTAAAGATTATTTCTACCATGTCCACCGGTTTTGACCATATTGATTTAGAGGCGTGTAAGGCTCGAAACATCACGGTATGTAATGTCCCCGCTTACGGTGATAACACGGTAGCAGAGTATGCCTTTGGTCTCGTCATAGCCCTGGCACGTAAACTTAAACCGACATTTGAACGTGTAGACCGGGGAGTCTTTAGCCGTACCGGTCTGATGGGCATGGACATCAAAGGAAAGACACTCGGTCTGGTGGGGACTGGCCGTATCGGTTTTCATATGGCAAAGCTTGGATGGGCCTTTGGGATGAAGGTCATTGCTTATGATTTGAGGCCAAATGCAACACTTGTGGAAGATTTTGGGGTAACCTTTATGAGTTTGGAGGCGGTATTACAGCAGGCGGACGTTATTAGCCTGCACGTGCCATATCTTCCGTCTACCCATCACCTGATCAATGCAGAGAGATTGCGATTGCTTAAGCCCACAGCCCTACTTATCAACACTGCCCGCGGAAAGGTCATTGATACTGAAGCTGTATCTACGGCGCTGCGTGAAGGTCGACTGGGAGGGGTGGCCCTAGACACCTTTGAGGGTGAAGAGATCTGGCTTGAAGAAGAATTCCTCAAACGGGATGACCTGGCTGCCATCGCGCTGAGAGAGGCCATGGAGAGCTTTTCAATCATGCGCTCAGAACACGCCATCATCACGCCCCACAATGCCTTCAATACGTGGGAGGCCCTGGAACGAATTCTGACCACCAGTGCTGAAAACTTCAAGGCCTATTTTAGCGGTCACCCGCAGAACCTGGTCGTCTGAACACGATAAGAGGCCCAAAAATTAACATTACCACAACTCAACATTTGTACAAGGAGGTAAATACCATGACCCAAGATGCAAAATATGTCCGTTGGTTTGAAGAGATCAAGATTGAAGATGTTTCCCTGGTTGGCGGTAAGAACGCCTCTCTAGGAGAAATGTACCGTGAACTTACGTCTGAAGGGGTTAAAATTCCCAATGGTTTTGCTATAACTGCCGAGGCATACCGGCATGTCGTAGACTCTGCAGGCATTCTTGAAAAACTCAAGGAGACCATGGCAGGTGTGGATAAGGCTGATGTAACTGATCTCGCTAAAAGGGGAAGGGACGCGCGCCATCTGATTTTAGGCGCCGGGATTCCAGATGACCTTTGGAGCGAAATAAAGGAAGCCTACGATAAGCTTTGCGACGAATACGGTCCACATGCAGACGTGGCAGTTCGAAGTTCAGCCACGGCGGAGGACCTCCCCACGGCCTCATTTGCAGGCCAGCAGGAGACGTATCTCAATATCAGCGGATACCATGCCCTAAGGGATGCCTGCCTCAAGTGTTTTGCTTCACTATTTACCGACCGTGCGATTTCGTATCGCATAGACAATAACTTCGACCACTTTGAGGTAGCCCTCTCAATAGGCATTATGAAGATGGTGCGCTCTGACCTGGCCACAAGTGGTGTGATGTTTACCCTCGACACAGAGACGGGTTTTCGGGATGTAGTCTTTATTACGGGGTCCTATGGCCTGGGGGAAAATATTGTCCAGGGAGCCGTTAACCCTGATGAGTGCTACGTCTTCAAACCGACTTTCAAGCAAGGCTGCAATGCCATTATCGGAAAGAATCTTGGAAACAAAAAGCTGAAAATGATTTATGGTAGTGGTGACTCAAAAGTCCTGACGCGAAATGTCCAAGTACCTGAGGCTGACCGTAGAAAGTTCTGCATTACGGACGATGACGTCCTCACATTGGCTGGCTATGCGATTACCATAGAAGACCATTACTCAAAAAAGGCGGGGAAAACCCGACCAATGGACATTGAATGGGCTAAGGACGGCATAACTGGAGACCTGTTCATTGTACAGGCCAGGCCTGAAACTGTCCAATCACAAAAGGCCATGGATGTCCTTGAGACATATCACTTAGACAAGAAAGGCCGCGTACTGGCGAGGGGCAAGAGCGTTGGGGAAAAGATTGCACAAGGCAAGGCACATGTAATCCCTGATGTGGCGCACCTTTCCTCATTAAACCCCGGCGAGATACTCATAGCCGACACCACCACCCCTGATTGGGAGCCAGTGATGAAAACCGCTGCTGGTATTGTAACAAACAGGGGAGGAAGGACCTGCCACGCAGCCATCATCAGCCGTGAACTGGGAATTCCGGCCGTGGTCGGCACAGAAGATGCCACAGAAAAAATCCAAACCGGACAGGAAGTGACGGCAAGCTGTGCAGAGGGTGATGACGGCATGGTGTATGAGGGCCTGCTCCCATTTCATGTTGATAAGCTCACCCTCAGAGACCTGAAGCGGCCAAAGACAAAGATTATGATGAACCTTGGAAATCCCGAAGAGGCATTTTCCCTCTCAAGGATACCCAATGACGGAGTGGGTCTGGCACGTATGGAGTTTATCATTAACAGCTACATAAAGATCCATCCCATGGCCCTGGTCCATCCTGAGAGGGTATTGGATGAGGCTGTGAAGAACAGAATCAATGAGCTTACTTACGGTCATGAAAATAAGGAGGACTACTTTGTGGAAAAACTGGTCCATGGTGTGGGGACGATTGCAGCGGCTTTTTATCCTAAACCGGTTGTTGTGCGTATGAGCGACTTTAAGACCAATGAATATGCGAGCCTCATCGGGGGAGAGTATTTTGAGCCGGAAGAAAACAATCCCATGATAGGCTTTCGCGGTGCCTCCCGTTACTACGACGACCGATACAGGGAAGGCTTTGCCCTGGAGTGCAAGGCCATGAAACGGGTCCGGGATGAGATGGGTTTGACCAATATCATCATCATGATTCCTTTTTGCCGGCGGGTGGATGAGGCCGGAAAAGTCCTGGCCGAGATGGCTAAAAATGGCCTGAAACGAGGAGAAAATGGACTTAAAGTCTACGTCATGTGCGAGATTCCAAATAATGTGATCCTTATTGATGAATTTAGCAAGCTCTTTGACGGTTTCTCAATCGGTTCAAATGACCTGACCCAACTTGTCTTAGGGGTTGATCGTGACTCGGAACTGGTGGCCCATGACTTTGATGAGCGAGACCTCGGGGTAATGAAGGCGATTTCCATGGCCATTCAGGGCGCCAGGAGAAACCATCGCCACAGTGGCCTTTGCGGACAGGCCCCGAGCGATTATCCGGAATTTGCGGAATTTCTGGTGAAAGAGGGAATAGATTCCATGTCCCTCAATCCTGACTCAGTCATGAAGATTACCCTCAAAGTCAGAGAGATGGAAGACAGGCTTTGAAACAGGCGCATTAATGTAATGTAAGGAAAAAGAAATGGAACATTATGATCTGACAGGTCAGAACATTATCAACATTGAAGAGGCAAAAAAGATTTCCATAACAGACTTGTTTCAGAAACTGTCTTCTAATGAAAAAGGGCTTTCGGCTTCAGAAGCAAAAGCACGCCTTCAAATTTACGGTTCTAACGAAATTCCGGAAAACAAAGCCCACCCGCTGGTCAAGTTCTTGAGCTACTTCTGGGGACCGATTCCCTGGATGATTGAAGCCGCGGTCTTATTGTCAGCTATCACCCGCCACTGGGAAGATTTTTTCATCATTATTGCTCTTCTTTTGGTCAATGCTGTGGTGGGATTCTGGCAAGAGTACAAGGCGGATAATGCCATTGAATTGTTAAAACAGAAACTTTCATCAAATGCACGGGTGTTGCGAGACGGAAAATGGTTTGAAATACCCGCCCGGGAACTTGTTCCGGGGGATGTCGTGCGTGTGAGACTGGGCGATATTGTCCCGTCCGATATTAAGCTTATGGAGGGCGAATATCTGCTGGTGGACGAATCCGCCTTAACCGGTGAATCGCTGCCCGTTGAAAAACATCTTTCCGATGTCGCCTACTCCGGCTCGATTATCCGTCAAGGGGAAATGAATGCGCTGGTGGTTGCCACGGGAATGAACAGTTATTTCGGCAAAACGGTCAAGTTAGTGGCAGAGGGCAAAACCAAAAGCCACTTCCAGAAGGCGATCATTAAAATCGGAGACTATCTGATTTTCCTTGGTATCGCACTCGTGACACTCATATTTCTGGTAGCTCTTTTTCGCCATGAGAGCATGCTGGAGATACTCCAGTTTGCACTGGTGCTTATCGTTGCGTCGATACCGGTGGCCCTGCCGGCAGTCTTGTCGGTTACCATGGCGGTCGGTGCAATGGCACTTGCCAAAAAAGAAGCCATCGTCAGCAAACTGGTTGCCATTGAAGAAATGGCCGGCATGGATATTCTGTGTTCTGATAAGACCGGCACCATTACTAAAAATGAGCTGACATTGGCCAATGTGGTTCATTTTAAAGGGTTCACAAACGAAGATGTACTGCTGTTCGGCTCGCTGGCATCCCGGAAGGAAGATAAGGATCCCATTGACACTGCAATTATCACCAAAACCGAATCAATTGAAAAGCTTGCCAAGGCTATCGGTTCTTTTAATGCAAGTGAATTTAAACCCTTCGATCCGGTCTCAAAACGCACTGAGGCCACGGTAAAAGATGTTGACGGTAACTGTTTTAAGGTCACCAAGGGAGCACCACAGGTGATCCTTGCCCTTGTGTCTATTCCGGAAGCTGCCAAAATCGATCTGGAAGAGCGCGTGAATATGCTTGCTTCAAAGGGTTATCGTGCCCTCGGAGTGGCGCGGACCGATGAGGCTGGAAACTGGCAATTTGCCGGTCTCATCCCCCTTTACGATCCTCCCCGTGAAGATTCGGCGGAAACCATCAAAACCGCTCAATCCATGGGCGTGGATGTCAAAATGGTCACCGGTGACCACGCCGCCATAGCCAGAGAAATTGCAAAGCAGGTGAACATTGGCACCAACATTATTTCCGCATCTTCCCTCCTGAATGAACATGGCAGAGAGGCCCGGCGCATCGTTGAAGAGGCCGACGGCTTTTCCCAGGTCTTCCCTGAGCATAAGTATCACATCGTCGAGCTGATGCAGAACAAGGGGCATATCGTCGGGATGACCGGCGATGGGGTCAATGATGCACCGGCACTGAAAAAGGCAGATGCGGGGATTGCCGTTTCCGGCGCTACGGATGCGGCCAAATCAGCAGCGGACATAGTGCTCACCCGGCCGGGGCTTTCGGTTATTATCGACGCCATCAAGGAAAGCCGTAAAATATTCCAGCGCATGAACAACTATGCCATTTACCGAATCGCTGAGACAATCCGGGTTCTGGTTTTCATGACCCTTTCGATTATCGTATTCAATTTCTACCCGGTGACCGCTGTCATGATTGTGCTTCTGGCGCTGTTGAACGATCTGCCGATTATGGCCATATCCATAGATAATGTTGTCTATTCCAATGAACCTGAACAATGGGAGATGCCTGTCCTCTTAGGTGTCGCCACCACACTAGGCCTTTTTGGTGTTGTTTCGTCCTTTGGGATCTTTTATATCGGAGAGGAAATTTTGCACTTGAATCGCGAAGTTCTGCAATCCTTCATCTATCTTAAACTCTCCGTGGCGGGCCATATGACATTGTTTGTGGCCAGGACAAAAGGACCTTTCTGGTCCACAAAGCCGGCCAAGCCGCTCTTTCTTGCGATTGTCGGCACGCAAATCATTGCGACGCTGATTGTTGTGTATGGCATCATCCTCCCGCCCATCGGCTGGAAACTGGCGTTATTTGTGTGGGGTTATGCCTTTGCCTGGTTTGTATTTAACGATTTCATTAAATTGGCAGCTTATAAAGTATTTGAATTTGAGCGGGGATTGCTTGGTAGGAGGCATCTTGAAAGAGCCCGACATGTAATAGGTAGTTAAATATATTCAAGCTTCTTATTTTTTCATTTTCCTGCAACGATCCTCTTGTGTTGATAGCGGATGAATTATCTTCGAGTTTCGAAATTTTGCGAAAAGTGATGTCGAAAATTTTCTAAATTTGGTTGCACAGCAGAATTGTTTACAATCGTTGATCGGAATAATATTCCGAAATAGCACCACTTTCATGCCTCATTGCCTGATGGCATGCTTTATGCTTCTAAGAGATTATAGAAAGGATTTCGCTGCTTGAAGAAGCATGAAAATAAGGAAAGACTCTGGGAGGCTGAAATGTGTTTGAGTACGGTATGCATGAACACGGGAGATACGCAAAAGGAAATCATGCGGAATGTGGCCCGCATCGAGGCAGAAGGCCGAGGTTTTTGGCTGATCGACCTGTTCGGACA
>Ga0222626_1000208_pt1 | contig 40872 bp, 42 predicted proteins | sample AntAcemetageno91_FD_179862 | JGI IMG/M metagenome (GOLD analysis project Ga0222626, IMG submission 179862) | Saline water microbial communities from Ace Lake, Antarctica - #91 | ecosystem: Environmental > Aquatic > Non-marine Saline and Alkaline > Saline | place: Antarctica: Ace Lake | collected...
TGGGTGAATAAAAGCCGGAGAGGAAATGAAAATGAAAATTGTTTTTATTGTTTTATCAGCGCTCGTACTTCTTTTTGTAGGTCTGCGGCTGGTAATGGAATTCAAGACTTGGAGAATGAAAGGGAAGGATGCGCCTACCCCTCATAAGGCATCGCAAAAAAGGATTCGGGCAGGTGAAAAGACGGTGCTGTATTTTTATACGCCATCGTGTGGTGCATGCAAGATGCAGGAACCAATTATTCAAAGCATCCGAAAGCGATATCCAGATGCAGTCTTTAAGATTGACGCGTCACATAACCGTGAAGCCGCTGCTTCCTACGGGGTGATGGGAGTTCCCTTTATGGCTTTTATTAACAATGGCACAATAGTGAAAGCAAAGGCTGGCGTTCAGAGCGAGCCGGTTATTGAAGGATTTCTTACGAAATCATAGCGAGAAGCTATAAGGAGACGTTCTCTTGAAATCAATTGGCGCATATGCATGGGCGCTTCGACGCTCTCTGAAAAATAGTGACAGCGACTATTTTTTAATAATTACAGGAAGCTATACGTAACATATTCTTCACTCTCGATTTTCTCGACTACAGGAGAGATGCATTACGTGCTCGCCCTGGGTGCGGACTATCCATGCAAGGTGCGTGACAGAGTTTTTACTGGCGCGGGCCCTGCGAATAACACGCAACAAAACAACAAAAGGGTAATCACTTCAAAAACAGATAGAACTACTCTTACGTGTGGGGTATGGTCATTTCAGGCAAAACAAAGGGGGCTACGATTTTCTCGTAACCCCTTAATCTTATTTGGTAGCGGGGGCAGGATTCGAACCTACGACCTTTGGGTTATGAGAACTAAGGGTATGGTTTACCGCACTTTACTTGCCAGTGGTTTATTCCTTCGAATTAGTTAGCTTGTTCCGACCCCCATTCACCAAACAGGATTAGGCATTCCGCTCGCGCATTTGACTTTTTGGAGTTTAAACGTCAAGGGCTTAGAGAACACCAGATCTGTCAGGCCGTCCGGCCTGTCGGACTTTTTGTCGCGTTGGTAAAACCTCACCGAGATGGATCGCTCGTCAAGGTCTACCGCCGCGGTATAAAGCGTCCTCAGGGGCAGGTCGTGGTGGCCGCCTTCGGAGGCTTCATCCACCCTGCCGTACGCGAGGCTCATGGCCTCTTCACCATCGGCTATAGAGTACTTGCCCTTGTGTCCCTTCACGAATTTATCCAGTCTCCTGTAGCGGTTGAAGGTATCGTAGTCGTCCTTCGCGGATTCCGGGAACTTATTGACCGTCGGGTATTCGTAGATGGAATGGTTGGTTATAACGACTGGTTCACCCTTTTTGCTGTCTATGATAATATCGGCGAAGTTGTCTTTGCTTTTCTCGTAGATGAAGGAATTTCCGGAAGTGTCCATTACCATGAAATGCGCCGGCATAAGGGACAATGATATCTTGTTATTAAGCAAAGCCTCTTTCGCCTCATCCAGAGTTGAACATGTATCCGCGATAAGACGCGTGGCCTGGTAGAGATGCAGACCCGATGCCCGCGAGAGATCCTTGAAGGTACGTTCCATCCCGAAAGTATCATCCTCGAGCGACACTATGCTTAGGCCCTGGGAGTTGACAATGTCTATCTGCATGTTCATAAGGTCCAGCGCCCCGATACCTAATGAGGGATAACCCTTATCCGGGTACATCTCCAGAACTATCATACGTTCAAGCATATCGGGCTCTCCGAACTTGAGCTTTCCTCCCATGACCTGCGACATGCTGGCCAGATAATAATCCCTGTTGCATGTGTAAAAGTTATGACCGTTCCGGGATACTGACATCGGGAAGAATATCGCCGCGCACTGGGGCGATGCTTCACAGTAATAGAGGTTGCTCGTGTCGTAGTCGGTATTATTCAGATCGAGTTCAAAGGCCTTCGCCACCCCTTTCATCCGTTCCAAGAGGATCGGATAGTTCGTGGACATGTACGCGATCCGCGCCTTGGCGTAGATCGGCGAGGCGTATTTTATCAGTCGCGCCTTGTAGTCCTGGAGCGCTATTTCACCAAGAGCCCGGCCGATTTCCTCGTTCGACCCTTTAAGGACTATGTGGCGAACCTGCATATATTTGCCTTTTTCCTGGTGGAGAACTATTTCGTTCTTTACGATTGCGGTGGCGGGTTTCGTACCTAGGGGCTTGAATCCCATGACAACGACCGCAGCGAGAACAGCTCCAATCAGAATGATGATATTTTTTTTCATTTTAATCCTCTCGTTATATGCCCAATTTATACCGGATGAATTGGGCGGCTTTTCTGTTGGCTGTTTCCGACTCGGGCATCGGATATAGCTGAAAGACATGCCACATGCCTTCGTAGACATCCAGCTTTACCTCACGGCCTGCCGCCTCCAGCACCTGATACAGCCGGACGCTCGTGCTCAGAAAAATACACTTCGTGCCCTCGATAATAAGGCACGGCGGAAAGCCCTTACTGAAATTCGCGTACAGTGGAGAGACACACGGGTCGGAGAGGTCAAGACCGTCGGCATAGGCCAGTGCGCTGTTCTTGAGAGACGGCTTGTAGGCGAGTATGGGATCGGCTGCCTTCAACGTGTGGGCGGTATCGCCGATGTCGTTGAGGTCGGCCCAAGGCGATAGGAGTACCACGGCCGCCGGCATGTCCATGCCACGGTCCCGCATCTGGAGCACCGCCGAGATCGCAAGTCCACCCCCCGCGGAGTCCCCGTAGATAGCGATATCCTTCATGGTATAGCCTTTGGCCTGAAGTGCTTCAAAGACCTTTATAACCTGTTCCTGGATCTTCTTCCAATTAGCGAACGGGGCCGTTGTATAATCCACCGAGATCAGCCTTAAGCCGGTAGCCCGGCTCATAGGGACGGAACTATCCAGGGAGCTGTATGCGCTAAATATCGTGAAGGCTCCGCCGTGGGTGTAGACCAATACCTTGCCGTTATCTTTCCAGTCCCTGGGGCGGATATCCAGGACAGGCACACCGCCAAGAACGGTTTCAGTGACGGTGACACCGCTCCTTTTGGCCGTTTCCTCGTCCTCTTTGTCGGACGATTCCCCTTTGGCATGGGCCTTGCGCCATCCTTCCCGATCATCGGGCTCGGGAAGTTCACCTTCGTAGATCTTTTCTTTACTGAGATTTTTCAGGATCTGTTGAGCTTCCGGGGAGATGGTAGCGGGGATATAGATATTCCTTTCCACTTTTCCCTCATCCTCGGCCCGGGCGGCCAATACGAAAAAAGCCGCCATGCAGGTGAGAGCCGCCAGAACAACCGCTGCCTTCCGTCCGGCGTCCGATCTTCTTAAATGATCAAGTGGTGTCATTATTTTACTCCTTAACCTGAATTGGATATTGGGGTCGGGCCATGGCAACTTTTTGATACCTATAGATTAACGTCCCAAAAATAGGTGTTTTCAGACCCCATATCGCCCTTTTTGCCCCCCAAATGGACATTATAGGGTACAGAGGTTTCCCGAAGTTGATAAGACTTTCCTGCTTCAATACTCTTTCTGCCTAAGGCCAATGCTCCCAGTTTCGTGGGTGACCTGCCCCGTTAAATGTGAAGTCTATTTAACTGGGGTGTGCCATATTTGTCCGGGTATATAGTGCCGTTGTACTCTCGCCATTGGTTCTATTTTCTACATTGCCATTTTTTACCCCAAAAAAAACAATATAGGCCCAAATTCAGGACATATTCTAAAAGTAAGTACTCTGATATCAATTAGTTAGCTTGGTCCGACCCTCATTCAACCCCATTCAATCAATCTTCCGAGCTTTCCCCCTAATCCCAAGCCGTTTTATGGTAGCATCAATATATGGTTACTTCCAACTGCCATACTCTCTAAGTCTATCCCCATTGTCAAGACGAAAAACAGGGCTGTCAGGAGCACGTAATATGTCTGGAGTTGTAGCACGTAATCTGTCCGGTTTATAATGGTCACCAGGAGGTGGCCAATGAAACGGGCAGAGATATTACAGGAGATCCGGCCTGCCTGTGCGTTGCACGCAGACAGGATTATGCGATTTGAAGAGGCATATAGTGTATGGACAGAGAAACGATTAAGTCAGGAAGAAGCGGCGCGGATACTGGGAGTATGTGATCGAACGTTCCGGCGTTACATTGATCGTTACGAAGATAGCGGGCTGGATGGGTTATTAGACAAGCGTTTGACACAGGCATCATCACGTCGAGCTCCCGTGGATGAAGTTATAGCGCTTGCCCGGCAGTATGAAAGTCGTTACCGTGGCTGGAACATTAAACATTTTCATTCATGGTATCGGCGTGACGGAGGGCAGCGCAGTTACACCTGGGTCAAGAACACGCTTCAGTCGAGAGGATTAGTTTCCAGGGCTGCCAGGAAAGGCACACACCGGAAACACCGTGATCCACCCCCTTTGCCAGGTATGATTGTACATCAGGACGGCAGTACTCATGAATGGGTAACGGACAATTCATTTGCTACAAAACCGGACAGTTCTATTTGTTGACAACAGCCATTTTTGTCGGAGTGTTGAAATGATGTATTGACAGATCGAATCAGATAAACAACACTTCAGGAAACTATCAATAGAAATTCTATCTTTAGGATTTTAGATATAGACACACTTACACCACAATAGATGTTTCCCTGATTTATATCTCAAAACAGCCAAAATCGTCTTTGCGTGTGGGGTATAGTGTGGGGTAAGCCAACTTAACCAAAAACAAAGGGCTACGAACCTTTCGTAACCCCTTGTTTTTATTGGTAGCGGGGGCAGGATTCGAACCTACGACCTTTGGGTTATGAGCCCAACGAGCTACCGGACTGCTCCACCCCGCGTCATGTGATATTCTGAGACATTTGTCAGTAACATAAATACGTTTCCAACGAATGTGGGGCTGTATTTAAGTCAATATCAGGAAATTGTCAAGGAGTTTTCTCCTTCAATCTCATAATATTATATATGTCTATCTTCCTGTCAATCCCCTTAAGCATAACCGGCCCTATATTTTCGGCCAGGACAATGTTTTTCACTTCGCTATAGGTGTCACCGCACACAAGAATCTGCCCTCCTCTCGCAAGTTTTTCGAGCCTCGACGCCACATTGACCGGCGATCCCATCACGGTATATTCTTTTTTTCTGGAAGAACCTAATATCCCCGCCATAACCTCTCCAGTGCTTATCCCTATTCCTACAGAAATCTTATGTCCTGTTTCAGGAAGGTCACTGTTTATTCTGTCAATTTCGTTCATCATCTCAATCGCGCACGTAACCGCTCTTACTGCGTCATCTTCAAAGGTCAGCGGAGCCCCGAATACACCCATAATGCTGTCGCCAACATGTTTGTCCAGAGTTCCATTATGCCCGCATATAATCGAATCCAGGGGTGAAAAATAGCACATGTTCAGCGTTTCGCAAACCTCTTCTACGCTCAGCCTCTCGGATAATTTTGTGAAACCTCTTATGTCGCTGAAGAGTACTGTGACCTTCTGTTTTCTTGAACCTATATGTGTCCCTTTCTTCCACATCTCGGAAAAGACCTGTTCCGAAACAAACTGTTTGAGTCTCTTCCTGAGGTTGTATTCTCTGACCTTTGCTCTCAGTTCAATATTTAAAAATGGTTTCGTGATAAATCCGTCTATGCCCGCATTTACTGATTCAATAGCGCTTTCCATCGTGGCATATCCGGTAAGCATGATTCTGGTCACCTCCGGATTGATCTTCCCTATTTCTATCAGTGTTTCCAGCCCGTCAATACCCGGCATCTTGTAATCGGATATGACTGTCTCTATCCGGTAGGGATCCTCCCTGACGATATCAATGGCACGATTGCCATCTTCCGCCAGTGATACCGCATACCCGTCCTTTTCGAGAACCTTTTTCAAGGATCTTCTCACACCTTCTTCATCATCTACAACCAGAAGACCTGTCATGATTTCCTCCTTCTGCAGGGAAGTTCCACTGACAGGATGGTTCCCACACCCCTATCGCTCTGTATTGCGATATTCCCGTCATGTTTCTTTATAATCTCATGAGAGATGTACAGACCAAGGCCTGTCCCCTCACCCGGTTTTTTTGTCGTAAAAAATGGTTTAAAGGCATCTCGCATCTCATCGGGAGACATGCCCTTCCCTGTATCGCGGCATTCAATATGAATGATGTCTTTATCCTTTTCATGCCATGTCACCAGGCTGATCCTGCCTTCTTCATCTGGAATAGACTGGATCGCGTTTCCGATGATATTTATGAATACCTGTCCCAGGTTTGCAAAGTTTCCTTCGACCTCCGGCAGATCATCATCAAGATTTTTTTCAATTGTTATTGCTGAATTCTTATACAGGCTGTGCAACACCCGCAGAGCGTCTTCTATCAGAATATTTATGTTTACCTGCTCAACATAGGTCTGTGTCTGCCGCGAAAGACCCAGAAGGCTTTTTACTATGTTGGAGGCCCTGTCAAGTTCCTTCAGGGAAAACTGGAGATCATCTATCAATTCATCACGGTCCGCGTCGTCTACATTCTTCCAATGACCGACCGTCTCAATAGATGTCTGGACAAGACTCGATGAGCTTGCAAGGGGATTGTTGAGTTCGTGCGCCGTGCCCGCAACAAGCTGCCCTATGGAAGCGAGGCTCTCAGAACGGATCAACTGCTGCTGAGTTCTGTCCTTTTCTTCAAGCGCCGCGGCAAGGGCTTTTGTTCTATTTTTGACTTTTTCTTCGAGTTCAATATTCACTTCCTGAATTCTTTCATAATTCCCGGCATTTTCTATTGCTATAGCGCCCTGGTTGGCAATCGTCTCAAGAAGTTCGATATCTTCATGCACAAACAGTTCCCCGGATTTCTTTTCTCCAAGCGCAATAATCCCTACCACTTTGCTTCTGGATATCATGGGTATCAGTATCGCGGCGCCAGTCTTGTCGAACAGGTCGGAAGTTCTATTCTTTTCAGCATCTGAAATATCGATCCTGCTGAGGGTAAACCGTCCAACAGTTTTTCGGCAGGCTTCAAAAAAATCCGCAATAGGTCGACTCTTTTCCATGCTGATCTTCGTTTTCCTGCCGAGCGAATCTCTCCTGTTGGAATGCAGTTCCATAGATTCGCTAACTCCACTATAAAGTGCAACAAAGGCTCCTTTTGTTTTTAAGGCCGACGAGATGGATTCAAGCATAAAATCGACGATTTCCTCGAGCATCAAAAGAGACGTCATGGCACCGCTCATCCGTCTCAGGGTTTCCTGGTAATCATATTTTCCTCTGAAGAATATCTTATCAACAAATCCCTGAACCTTAAGCCTTGCGGGATTAAACAGCAAAATTACTATGACAGCAAAGGCGAAAGATATTATCAATGGATGAGTATTTCCGTATTCTATGAAGAACAGGTTGGACAGATATATGGCGAGGGCATAGACAAAGGTCAGTATTCCAGTAAGAAAAAAATAGGCGCTTCCTTTCCTGATAAGCATTCCCATGTCAAGCAGGTCGTATTTCAATACACCGAATGCGAGGATTATCGCGGGTACAAAATTGAAATTGCCCATAGGGTAAATATCAAGTCCGCTGATGGGGAGTGCGTTCATCAGGATAAGCAACCCGCTCAGACCAAAGCCAATAAATACATATTTTATTCTGTTTCTTTCGCTGTTCCCTTCCGCTCTTTTCATGCCAAGAAAGAGGGTTATGATACAGTAGAGGGCGGCAATTCCTCCAATAATTGAAAAAACGTAATAGACAGGACCCGCCTCGGCAATCATACCGAAAGTAAACCGGCGCAGTCCGGTAATGAAGAATTCGGTCTGTGTGAAGGGAAGAAGAGAGATACTGTAAAGATAAGCTGTTATTTCAAGCCATCTCCTGTTTTTGATTCGAAGGAACGAATGGACAAAATGGATATAAACCGGCGTGACGAAAACAAAAAACATATAGGCCAGCCTGTCAAGCCTGAGGGCGAGGGACTGATCGGCAAGGAATGATACCTGGGCGATATCAAGATCAATCAAGGCGCCGAGAAAGCATATGATTGCAAAGAGGTTGTTGGTGGAGTTTGTCTTTCCTCGGAGAATGGAGAAAAGGGCCAGAAGGAAAAATACGATAAAGCCGATAACAGGGAGAACAATATAGGAATATGATTCCCATAAAAGGATAGAAGACACAGTCAGACCCCCCCCTCATACATATATAATCATTCTAAAACACGAATACCGCCGCGGCGACAACGGATGTATGGCCAGAGCTTTTTACTATTGCTGATTGCGTGACGTTTCTTGTTCTTACAATCTTGCCGCTTATCTTGAAGATTTCCTCTTTTTCGTCCCAGCTTGCGTCTATATCAAAGTCGATGCCAAGCGTTGTGGCAAGCATGCCAGCCGCGAGATCTTCAGCATAGTCTCCGGCTTCTCTCGATGTCTGCCCAAAGGCGTGGTGTTCACTGATGTACCCATATGCGCTCCTGTCAGCCGGAATCGCGCACCCTACTGACGCCGCTATAAGTCTCCTCGGTTCGTCACTGCTGTTACGGCTCATAACGCAGTAGGTTATATCGCCCGGCTGCAGTTCATGCAAACCCTTGCTGTGTGATATTACCTTGCAGCCAGGTGGAAGAATGCTCGATACCTGTACCAGGTTACATTTTTCTATACCTGCATCCCTCAGCGCCAGCTCGAAAGCATGGAGTTCCTCTTTATGAGAACCGACCCCCCTGGTAAAAAAGATTTTCTTGGGTGCAAAATTGCTCAATTGGTATTCTCCTTCGGTAAATTTGCGCCGTATTTACGTGTCCATCCGATTAATATATCCCATTATCCTGTACGCGAGTCTGGCCGCCGTGAAGTCGGGGGCAACTGTTCCCGGAATCGGACAAAGTTCAACTATGTCAAAACCTCGAAACGTACAGTGTTCAGAAACTCCCCTGATCAGGCGGATCAAGTCATTCCAGAGGATACCGCCTGGTTCCGGCGTGCCTGTAGCCGGCATAATCGACGGGTCCAGGACATCAAGATCAAGGGTGAGATACACCTCTTCCGATAAATTCGCACAAATGGTTTTTACCGGATCCGGGTCGTCTTTTATAAAGTCAGCCGAGTAGGTACTGACCATATTCATCTCAATGAAACGCGCCTCCTCCAGACTCATGCTTCTGACTCCGGCCTGAACCAGCGGACACATCTCAAATACCCTTCTGCCGACGGAAGCATGGCTGAAGGGGGTGTTCTGATAAGAATCTCTCATGTCGGCATGAGCATCAAGCTGAAGCACCGATATGGAAGGATATTTTTCCTTCACAGCCTGAACCGCGCCTGTGGTGATGCTGTGTTCCCCGCCGAGAATAACCGGTATCTTGTCGGATGAAAGTACCCTTGCAACCTCTTCGCGAACTACTCTTACCATTGCTTCCGGGCCACTCGCGTCCACCTCAATTGATGGCATGGTGTGTATTCCGGAGAGATATGTCTCAACGCGCAACTCCTCATCATAGAGTTCCATATTGCAGGACGCATCGAGAATGGCGGCGGGGCCACTTCTCGACCCTGCCTGATATGTAGAGGTAAGATCATAGGGAACTGGTATCACTACAAATTTCGCGTCTTCAAGGTTCGGGTTTCCAGCGTCTATTCCACCGAAATTCATAAGATTCTCCAAATTATCGAAAATGACCGGGGCAAAAATCAATATGAGGGTGCGCCACTTTTCATCACAAATTCGCCGTCATCGTATAACAGATACGAATAATGGGTAATCCAGTCACCAAGGACGACAAAGGTCTTCTCCCGGTTGTGTATTACGTGCCGCTCCAGCGTAGGGCAATGACAGTGACCCACCACAACTGCGTCAATGCCTTGTTCAAACTTTTCATCAGCAAACGCGCTCATTCTTTCGGCAAGTCTGTTTGAGGATTGTTCCCCGGCGTTCCCGCTTCTGCTTATTCTCGAAAATATACTGGAGACACGCCACAGAAACGATGATGGTATTAATTTCTGTATCTCGTAAAACAGCCTGCTTCTGAGAACCCTGCGCAATAAAAGGTATGTCGTGTTGGAATCATCCACAGTATCACCATGAGACACAAACAACTTCACCCCGTCCAGATCGATTATGGCCGAATCTGGATATACATTGATGCCATATTGAGCGAAATAGTCATCAAGAAAGAAATCATGATTGCCTTCAAAAAACGAGATGTTCGTCCCTGACTTTTTTATTTCCATCAGTTTTCCGATAATATCGTAAAAACCGGGATAAACACGCTCATTATCGGAAAACCAGAAGTCGTAGAAATCACCTACAATGAAAAGTTCGTCTGCATCACCTATTATGGAATCAAGAAAGCGAATCAGATAGCGATAACCTTCACTGACACTGCCATTCAAGTGGGCATCGGAGATAAACACTGCTTTCATAGTCCCCGCCTCTCGATTTATCCCTCTACAGCATCCCCGGCAAGCTGCTCCGAATTCCTGAACATGGTATCGATTTCCTCTTCACTCATCCCGGCTCCGCTTGCGATCCTGACTGCCATTTCCCTGCTAACAAGGTCCCGGGGTGAGTGGGCGTCAGTATTGAGTATCAGTTTTGCACCGGATATTCGCGCGAGCGCGGCCACATGGCCATTGGTCAGACTGTGGCCATGTCTTGCAGATATCTCCAGAAATACCCCGTTCCCGGCGGCCAGTTCAGCCTCTTCTTCGGTAATCAGTCCGGGATGCGCGAGGATGTCAATGGGAGCTTTCAATGCAGCAAGGTTTGTGCCCGGCATAACCGGCTCCACAATAGTTTCCCCATGAACCACTATGATTTTCGCGCCCAGCTGCCTTGCTTCCACGGCGAGTGAAGTGATGTGGTTCGGGTGAATATGTGTAAGTTCAACTCCGGGAATAGCTATTATGGGACAGACGTCTGATATCTTCTCGCAGACCTTTACAATCCTCGGAATAATAAAATCCATATTTGAATGGTCAACATGGTCGGTTATCGCAATCACTCTGTAACCACTCGCTACAGCCATCCTTGCCAGCTCTGAGGGGACCAGCTCGCCGTCACTGAAGATGGAATGTGTGTGTAAATCGATCATGTACAGTACCCTTGTTTGTTGGTAATTGCAGTCTGATAAACTCCCGTGTTGTCTATCAGATTTAAAAATCAAGGTCAATCCAAGAAACGTTGAAGCAAATTTGATTTACTGTTATACACTCCCTACAATATTTAATAGCGACTACTCGCGTATTCAAACTGAAGGAGTCGAATGAAAAGGCTAAGTCAGCAAGAAGAAATAACTCATACACCTTGCTTGTCCTATTGCTTGTTTTCTGTGTTGTGTCAAAGCTTACATAACACGTTATGCGTGCTTCAACACGCCTTGAAAACAAACAAAATTACGGCGCAATCTGTATAACTTATTTATTCTTGATTCCTAAAGGACAGCTCTGGAATCATTAGCAAGGGATTCAGGTTTAATTGTAAAAGGTCAATTGGGTAAAATACAGAATGAACAATATCGTCAACAGATACATCCTCAAAGAGATATCAATTCCGTTTTTTATGATCATCTTTGTGCTCACCTTCGCCCTCCTTATGGGTCGAATCCTGCAACTAATGGATTTTATGGTAAATAAGGGAGTAGCCTTTACGGATATAGCGAGTCTGGTTATTTATCTGATGCCTTCATTTCTCATAATTACCATCCCTGTATCTCTTCTCATCTCAATCCTTATGGGCCTGGGAAGGCTTTCACGTGACAATGAAATCATTGTGCTGAAATCATCAGGGCTGAGTCTGTACCAGCTTGCGCCGCCGGTTGTATTCGTAACTTTGTGCGCTTTTCTGATAACAGCAATTACAGGTTTTTTTCTCATTCCCTACGGGAACCTCGCGACCAAAAACCTCCTGTTCGACATAGCGAGGCAGAAGGCAAGTATCGGCATCAAAGAACGCGTATTTAATGACGACTTCACAGACCTTATTATTTATGCGGATGAGATTCCACCAGACGGAGATTACATGAAGGGCGTATATATATCAGATAACCGAATGTTGAAAGAACCAACTACGATTGTCGCGCAACGGGGATATCTTATCTCAAATCCGGAATCCATTCAGGTAACCCTGAGGTTGACGGATGGAAGTATCCACACGACAAACACGGATTTAACAAACTATAAAAAGATTGATTTCAGTTCTTATGACATTAATCTCAATCTGTCGGAGTCAATTGGAGTCGAAAACAACCGAATTGAAAAGGACAACAGGGAGATGTCACTTACGGAACTGATCAGAAAAAGTAGAGACCAGGACCTTGATAAGCCTGCCCTGAAAGATTTAATCATTGAAATCCACAAAAAGTTCACCATACCATTTGCGTGCATTGTTTTTGGTATAATCGGAATTCCGCTGGGCATTTCAAAACACAGAAGCGGAAAATCAAGAGGGTTTGTTATAGGTCTTACTGTTATTTTGACCTATTATATCATCCAACTCGCTGGGGAGGCATTGGGTGAAACCGGCAGTCTCTCTCCGGTAACAGGCGCATGGATGTCTAACGCAATACTCGGTGCCACAGGTATTTACATGCTGATAATGGCCGCGAAAGAACGACCTCTTATTCCACCTGATTACATCCGACACATCGGAACATGGATACAGAAATGATTACCCTCGACAAATATATCCTCAAAGAATTTAGCAAGATATTTGCTTTGATACTTGTCTCTCTTATAGGACTGTATCTGATCGCGGACTTTTTCGAACGTATAAGAATGTTCCTGAGCAATCACGCCACTCTGGGTCAAATGGTGTCTTATTCACTCTTGAGTATTCCAATGATACTTTCACAGATGACCCCGGTTGCGGTGCTGCTTGGGACACTCCTTTCATTCGGAATCCTGTCGAAGAACTGTGAGATAACGGCCATGAAGGCAAACGGAATAAGTCTCTATCGCATATCACTTCCAGTAATTATATTGTCCTTTGTGGTCTGTATTGCAGTGTTCCTGCTGAGCGAAGTCATAACGCCATACACAAATCAAAAGGTCAAACATATCAAATTTGTGGAGATTCAAAAGAGGGATGGACTGGGGAGTTTCAAACAAAACCAGGTCTGGTACAGAGGCAAAAACGGAATATACAATTTTTCCATGTTTGATCCCCGGACAAATACACTCAAGGGGATAAAGGTCAGTCTCTTTGACCGGGAAATGAATCTCTATAAAAAGATAGACGCAAAGGAGGCGAAATGGGAAAATGACGGGTGGGTATTCAGAGACTTGCTCGTAACAACCTTTCCCGAGGGGGGCTTTCCATCACTTGAAAAGGAACCTTCAAGAATTATCGATCTACCGGAAAGACCAGAGGATTTTATGGCTGTACAGAAGGACACAGACGAAATGGGTTTGGTCGAATTGAGCAGTTTTATAAAAAAGATAAGTACTGAGGGATATGACACCATCACATACCGGACAGACATGCATGGAAAAATTGCGTTTCCACTGGTAAGTGTTATTCTCGCTATACTTGGTATCTCTTTTTCCTTGAAGTCGGAGAGGAGTGGCGGTATTTCACAGGGCATAGGAACCGGGATTATAATCGGGTTTTCATACTGGATTGTCTTTGCCTTCGCCATATCCATGGGACGAGCCGGAACCATACCACCGATGTTAGCGGCGTGGGCTGCGAACCTCATACTCGGCTTCGCAGCCCTGATTATGTTTATCCGCGTAAGAACGTAATCAGTAACACGCAACCTGAAACCTGCAACCCGTCTATGTTCCCATCTCCCAGGAGTTGAGGTACTTCTCCTGTTCAGCCGTCAGCGTATCTATCCTGACATTCAGCGATTCCAGTTTTAATCGCGCTATCTCTTTGTCGATATCTTCGGGCACACCGTAGACTACATTGTCCAACTCACTCCCGTGTATTACGAGATACTCGGCGGCGAGGGCCTGGTTGGCAAAACTCATATCCATGACACTTGAAGGATGCCCCTCAGCGGCGGCAAGGTTTATCAGCCTCCCCTCCCCCAGGATATATACGTGATTCCCATTTTTCAGCGTATATTCGTCAATAAACTTCCGTATCCTTCCGGTATATTCGGAAACTTCCTTCAGACCTTTTATATCCAGTTCAACATTGAAATGGCCGGAGTTTGAAACAATAGCCCCATCTTTCATTTGTAGAAAGTGTTCCTTGCGGATAACATTGATATCCCCGGTCAGTGTGCAGAAGAAATCTCCCAACTCGGCCGCCTCAGCAATCGGCATGACCCGGTAGCCGTCCATAACCGCCTCCAGGGCACGAAGGGGATCGACCTCTGTCACAATAACATTTGCACCCATCCCGGAGGCCCTCATCGCAAGCCCCCTTGAACACCAGCCATATCCACAAATGACAAAGGCGGAACCCGCTATCAGTCTGTTTGTGGCCCTTATAATTCCATCGAGGGTGCTTTGCCCGGTGCCATATCTGTTGTCGAACATGTGCTTTGTGTTCGCGTCATTCACCGCCACCAGCGGAAAACGCAGAACCCCTTCATTGGCCATCGACTTCAGCCGTATAACACCTGTGGTTGTTTCTTCAGTTCCACCAATAATCCCGTCTATAAGATCCTGGCGGTCTGAATGTATAGTCGAGACAAGATCGGCACCGTCGTCCATCGTTATCGTCGGTTTTGCATCCAGCACCGAATTGATATGCTTATAATATGTAGTGGTATCCTCAGCATTGATTGCATGCACGGCAATATCCTGATATTTTACGAGATAGGCGGCAACATAATCCTGCGTACTCAGAGGATTTGAAGCGCACAGGGAGAGTTCGGCGCCTCCCACCTTCAGGGTTTCCATGAGGCTGGCTGTCTCTGTCGTAACATGGAGACATGCGCCCAGCCTGACACCCTTCAGGGGTTTTTCCTTTTCAAATCTGTTCTTTATACTGTTTAAAACCGGCATGCTCTTGTTAGCCCAGTCAACGCTCGATTTTCCCTCTTCAGCCAGCTTAATATCTTTAATATCGTAATCCATTTTTTCTCCTGATGTATTCTGGTAATATCCCTCCTGTACAGGGACACACATATCGGTACCGGTTTCCACTAAAGCCATAGCTGAATCCCGATCTCTATTTTTCGTTACCTGCTTCTTTTTTCAGCCTTTCCGCGAGATCTGTTTTTTCCCACGCATAATCGTCCATAAACAGGGTCTTTGATATCTTCCTGTAAACATCCCCACTGAGTAGTCCGAAGCCCTCAACCATTCCCTTTGGTGTAAAATCGAAGACTTTTTCCACAAGGACAGACAACTTTTCATCCGAGATAACTCCTGTGCCAAACGTGTTAACATAAATAGACATGGGCTTAGCCATGCCTATGGCGTAAGCAAGTTGAACAGAACATTTGGTTGCAAGGCCGGAAGCTACAACATTCTTGGCCGCATAACGCGAGCCGAACACTGCGGAACAGTCAACCTTTTCTGGCGATTTGTTGACAACCGACCCCCCTCCGAGCTGTGCTCCGGGATATCCTCCATAGAGCTGACAGACAAGCTTGCGACCGGTAACACCGGAATCAGCTGCGCTGCACGAATGAACCGCCTGCCATTCCCCTGTGGGATTAAACATGAAATCGGTCTTATCATTCACCCACTGACCCAGACAATCAAAGGCCATTTTTCTTGCGGTCTCCTCGATTTCTTCGTTTTCCGATACATGGCGATAATCGATAGCATTAGACATCAAGACTTTCGAAACATGTGTCGGCTTTCCGTTCTTGTCATAATTCACCGTAACCTGTCCCTTGCCATCGGGGGCAAATATGGGATTTCCACAGTCTTCGAACGCCCTCATCATCCTGTTAACCAGGACATAGGTAAGGGGAAGCAGTTCAGGGGTTTCATCACAGGCAAATCCATACATTATCCCCTGATCTCCTGCGCCTATCTCCTTATATTTTCCAAGCTCAGCCCGTGTTCCCATATTTATATTAGGTGATTGAGGTATAATTGCATTGAACACGCCCAGCGAGTGACCGTTGAGGCCCACCGCCGCGTCATTGTATCCCAGAGATAATACAGTCTGTCGCAGGCTCTTCTCGATATCTATGTATATCTTCGTTGCAACTTCACCACCAACTATACAGAAACCCTTTCCAAGAAACACTTCCAAACCACAGTGGGGCATGGTATTTACATCCATCCCTGCCTTATTTTCTTCATCCAGGATCCTGGCAATAATATTTGCCGCAATAGTATCAGCCACTACATCGGGATGGCCCACCTTAATTCCTTCAGACGTAATTTGCATGGTTTCCTCCGTTGTTAATTATTTGATTTAATTTCAGTCGGTGACAGGACTCCACCTGATATGATCAGGGTGAATGCATCTTCAACCGTCATATCAAGATAGACTACATCGTCTTCGGGTACCATTATGTAAAACCCTGATGTAGGGTTCGGCGTAGTGGGAACAAAGAGATTAATACATTTCGGTAATGTCTTTGACTGCACCTCTCCACGACTCTCACCTGTAACAAAAGCAACTGAATACAGCCCCTTACGGGGATATTCTAGCAAAACAGCTCGTTTGAAGCTTTCTCCTTTATCGCTGAGCACTGCTTCAACAAGTTGTTTCAACGCGTTATATATGCCCCTTACCAGCGGAATTTTCCCTACAAGTTTCTCGCCGAGAGAAACGGCTTTATTTCCAAGATAACTCTTTGTCACGAGTCCCGCGACAAAGATCAGGATCAATGTAATTATCACACCAAGACCCGGAATATGAAAAGGAAGTAGCTGGTCAGGATGGAATCTCGCTGGAATAATTTTGACCAGATTGTTCATCATCCCAATGATAAGATAGAGGACATAAAACGTGACACCAACGGGAATAATCGCGGCTATCCCCGTCAGAAAAACACCCTTGATCCTTTTTCGGATTTTCTTTGTCATTTCCTGCCTTTCAAGAACAGTGCGTGTATAACAGAAAACATCTCCAAAAGCAAAGGCAGGGCACACGGCCCCGCCTTCGAAGAAATCACAGATCAATAGAATCGTTGCTAAGTCAGCAGGAATAAATAACTCATACACCTTGCTTGTCCTTTTGCTTGCTCCCTGTGTTGTGTCAAAGCTTACATAACCCGTTATGCGTGCTTCAACACGCCTTGAAAACAAACAAAATTGCGGCGCAATCTGTATAACTTATTTATTCTTGATTCCTAACCCGTTGCCTTTTTCTTTACCCTGTTTTTGTCATCAACAAATACGCACGTGGGTTTCCAGTCTTTTGCCAAACCCTCGTCAACCTGCACATAACTTGCGATAATTATGATGTCATTCCTTGAAGCCTTTCTTGCGGCAGCCCCATTCAGACACATAACGCCGGAACCTCTCGCACCCCTGATTGTATAGGTGGAAAATCTCTCTCCGTTGGATACATTGTATATATCAACTTTTTCATAGGAATACAGATCCGCAGCATCCATAAGATCCTCGTCAATGGTGATGCTACCCTCATAATGGAGATCGGCATCGGTAACAACAGCCCTGTGAAGTTTTGATTTAAGCATTGTTCTTTTTTGCATTATTCCACCTGCCTAATTATTTTCACCAAAAACATAATTATCTATAAGCCTTGGTGTACCTACCCAGACAGCCATGGCCAGTACAGATCTTTCTCCCCGAACGGATTCGACATCTGCCATGGTTTCAACATCACATATCTTGACATAATCTATTTTGGTGCCCGGGTGACCCGCAATAAAGTCCTTCACATCTTGTATTATTGCGCCAGCATCCCGCTCACCCCGGTCATACAGATCCGCGGCACGTCTTAGTGAACGACTCACGCTCAGTGCAGACTCCCGCTCGCCCCCTTTCAGATACGCATTTCGCGAACTCATGGCGAGGCCGTCCGCCTCTCTTACCGTCGATATACCCACAACCTCAATGTCTATATTGAGATCGACTACCATTCTCTTTATAACAGCGAGCTGCTGAAAATCTTTTCTTCCAAAAACAGTCACATGGGGTTTTACGATATTGAACAGCTTCGCGCAGACGGTTGCTACTCCCCTGAAATGGGTGGGCCGCGTCATACCACAGAGATTCGTGGTTATATCTTCGACTGTCACAAAGGTATGGTAATTTTCAGGATACATCTGTGGGTTCGAAGGGTAAAAGATAACGTCCACGCCTGCATCCCTGGAAAGCTGTTCATCACTCTCAAAATCGCGCGGATACTTGTCCAGATCTTCACCCTGGCCAAATTGCGTTGGGTTAACATAGATACTGGTTACCAAACAGTCAGACCGTTGTTTTCCTTCTTCCATCAGTTTCAGATGTCCGTCATGAAGATAACCCATGGTAGGAACAAGGGCAATCTTCTTACCCCGGACCCTGAGGGATTCAGAAAAGTTCTGCATATCGTGCACTGTTGTGATAACTTCCATACGGCATTCACTCCATAAAAAAAGCCTCTCCGCTCTGTGACGGGAGGCCTGAAGATCACACACCATACTGCCTTCTTTGACTCTCTTCCGTCCCAGTCCAAAAATGGATCCAAGCAGATCTTCATCGCACCTACCAGAAGACCATTCCTCTGTCAAGGGATTTATGCCCGGGGTAATTAAGGCGCTTGCAATTCTGTTCCGGATAGTTTAGATTCTCGCTCATTACAACGGGTCAGGGTATGCAGGATACGTCATTTTTATCGAGACAGCGGGTCACAAACTATTGACAAACCTGTATCAGATAGTAAGTTAAACAGATGAGATTATCTTCATTGTGAAAACCTCAATCCACTACAGGAAGGAAAAAGGATGTCGACACTATATATATGTAAGAAGTCACAGGATTTCATAGTAGAACCCTGCCCGGACAACACCTGTGAGTGGTGGTTAAATAATGAGACTTTTTGCAATTGCACCTGGGTTGCATGCAACTATGGACCTTTTACACTTGAAGAGGTTGGGGATATGATGGGCGTTACCAGAGAAAGAATAAGGCAGATAGAGGCAAAAGCCCTCAAGAAACTGCAGCACAAGAAGAGAAAAGATCAATTGATCGACTTTGCGGCAATGCAAGGTATCGAATAGTATGTCAGGAGTTCTTCAATTCAACTGTTAAAACACTCTACCACGCAACAATATCTTAAGTTATAACTTTTTTCTTGATTTCAACTTGTCGAAAAATTGCTTCATATGTTTTCTTATTTCTGCCCTCGAAAAAAGAAGCGCGGTTATCTCAAATTCGTATTCCAGAGCCGTGGCCTTATCAAGACGCGGCACAATATCTGATATCCTTTTCACAGCTTCAACCGCCCTGGCAGGTCTTCGAGAAATTTCACCTGCAACAGACACGGCGTCTTCCATGAATTTCTCCGGCGGAGACACTTTATTCACAAGTCCGATCCTGAGCGCTTCCCTTGCCCCAATGGGCTCTCCCAACATTGCAATCTCTTTTGCTTTGGCGGTTCCAACGATTCTCCTGAGCGGATCGAATAATGGATTCAGACCAAACTTCAGCTCCGGATGACCAAATATCGCCGTCTCTGAAGCAATAACCATGTCGCATACGGTAACAAGGTTAAATCCCCCTCCGAGGGCTATCCCGCTTACCGCTGCTATAACAGGTTTGCGGAACGTGTAGATCTTCTGGAGATTTTTGATCATAATTCTCATATAATTTTCAAACTCATCGTCTAACAGGGCTGATATTTCGTCCAGATCAATCCCGGCAGAAAACACATTATCACCACCGGTAAGTATAACGGCCCTAACCAGATCGTCTTTTTCCAACTCATTGAAACAATGCAGCAGTTCATGCCGCATCTCGATGGAAAGCGCATTCATTTCACCAGGACGATTCAACGTCAGAACAGCATGGCCCTCTTCTCTTGTGATAAGTATTGTGTTATATTTCATACAATCAGCCTGTCGTTTACTGTCTCCCCTTGATGATTCAACTGTCCCGAAGAACACGGCATTCCTTCAGGCACACAAAACTTTATTCCTGTCTCTTCGAGCAAATTTTCCCTCATCATACTACATCTCATATGCAGGTTTATACAAATAGCTGATACCGGCTTCGATTCCTCTGAATTCGTCAGCGATGGCGGAAATTGTTTCACTTGCGATATAACGAAGCAGGCTTTTTCGTTTTTTCTCAGGGTAAATGATCTCCGGCCTGCCCTCTATTCCGGCGAGATTTGTCGCTGTATCAATTGCATATTCCATATTGCCAAGATCATCAACAAGTCCAGCTTTGAGCGCCTGCCTGCCGGTAAATATTCTTGCATCGGCAATATTTTCTATTTTCTCCCTGGAAATATCCCGGCATGATAGAACCACATCAACGAACTGATTGTGAATATCATCAATTACACCCTGAACAAGATTTTTATCAGCAATCGTCATTTTACGCACAGGAGACCCAACATCCTTATATCTGCCTGCCTTGACAACGGTGGTCTTCAACCCGATCTTTTCGAGCAAATCTTCTATTTGAGAAAACTGGGCAATGACCCCTATACTTCCGGTTATCGTGCCGGGATTAGCAACAATCCTGTCGGCGGCACAAGCGATATAATATCCCCCTGACGCAGCAACCGTTCCCATTGAGACAACTACTTTTTTGGATTTCTTCAAACGCAATACCTTGTCGTATATCTCCTGAGAAGGTACCACCGCCCCGCCTGGCGAATTAATACGCAGGACTACTGCCTTGACATTGCCATCTTTTTCATATGTCTCAAGTTGCTTAATGATGTCAGCAGAACTGTGTAAAACGCCCTCTATCGTTACAACACCGATCTTGTCTTTGTTTTTAAAGGAAAATTTCTGATTCTCCTCTCCGAAAAACACAAGGACGCGAAGAATCAGGAAGAAGGATACACCGACAATGGCAAGAAGCAGGAAACCTGAAATCACTGGGTGTTTTTTCATTAAGCTTCTCTCAAAAGAGATGATTTCCTGTGAATGGTCAGATTTTTATACCCGCCAGCATGTCACCAAGGTTGGAAACAACTCTTTCATTATTATTTAGATACTGCCGCTTGGATGTGTCATCAGAGGCCTTCTCTGAATCCTTAATACTCAAACCTATTTTCTGACTTACAATATCAACATTCTTTACAACGGCTGACACGACATCCCCAACAGTATAAACGTCTCTGGCAGATTTAATCCTCTCGTGGCTTATTTCGGAGATATGAACCAGACCTTCAATGCCCTCTTCTATCTCGACAAAGATACCGAAGTCCGTAATATTTGTTACCTTTCCGGTAACTATAGATCCCGGTGCGTATTCAGATGCAATTTTCTCCCATGGATTCTTCTCGAGTTGTTTGATCCCGAGGGAAAACTTCTCGGCATCCACATCAATTCCCAAAATCACCGTTTCGATTTCCTGACCCTTTTTGTAGAATTCCGACGGATGCTTAATTCGCTTTTTCCATGAGATATCGGATATATGTATTAAACCATCGATGTCATCTTCAATTCCCACAAAGATTCCAAAGTCCGTAACATTTTTAATCTCACCACTGATAACGGTCCCTTCCGGGTATCTTTCCTTAAGTTCTATCCACGGATTCGGTATTGTCTGCTTGAGGCCGAGCGATATCCTTTTGTTTTCAGGATTCACATCCAGCACCATAACCCTTATGATATCATCTACAGATAATACCTTTGAGGGATGTCTTATTTTCTTGGTCCAGAACATCTCAGATACATGCACAAGGCCTTCAACTCCAGATTCGATTTCAACAAATACCCCATAATCCATGATACTTACAACTCTGCCTTCTACGATGGTCTCAAGCGGATATTTCTCGACAATGACATCCCACGGGTTTTCCGTAAGTTGTTTAATGCCAAGGGATACACGTTCTTTTTCTCTGTCAAAACTGAGCACCTTAACTGTTATCTTGTCGTCCCTGGAAAATGTCTCCGACGGATGTCTTATCCTTCCCCACGACATGTCGGTAATGTGCAATAATCCGTCTATACCCCCCAAGTCTATAAACATACCATAATCCGTAATGTTTTTTACAATGCCCTCTAATATTTTACCCTCTTCGAGGGTTTCAAGCGTCTTTACTTTTTTCTCTTCTCTTTCGATTTCCAGTATTGCCTTCCTGGACAGGACAACATTGTTTCTTTTTCTGTCGTATTTGAGAATCTGAAAATCCATGGTTTGCGCGACATATCTGTCAAGATCCTTTACCGGGTGCGTACTAACCTGGGAACCCGGAAGAAAGGCGGGGAATCCGATATCAACAGAGAGGCCCCCTTTTACCCTCTGTACAATCGTACCGACTATAGTGCCGCCATCTTCGTACACCTTTACGACATCATCCCACATTTTCATCCTGGCGGCTTTCTCTTTCGAGAGGATTAATTCGGCATCTTTTCGGCGATCTATCAGGACTTCAACTTCATCACCAACAGAAATCGTGATATTTCCATCACTGTCTGTTACCTCACTGAGATAAAGAACCCCTTCCGTCTTGTAGCCGACATCAACCATGGCTGCATCATCATTAATCTGAACTATTTTCCCCATTACAACCTTGCCAATGGCCACGTCCTGCAGATTCTGTTCGTAGAGCTCCACAAAGCTTATATCTTCATCTTCGTTCTGAGACCCCACATCCTCCATAATGTGCTCTACTTCTTTCACTTCCGGTTCAGTTGTTAAGTTACCTTCGTTAACCATTAATAAAATACCCCCTGACATTTTTCTGAAAATATATTCAATCTACATCATCTAACATACTGAAAATAAAATATCAAGCCCGGTGATACCCAAAATCCGATACAGATTAATGGTAATCAGCCTGGTATGTAGTCTTTCTCACACAAATAATCTCGACTTGACTATAGCGGCAGTTTGATATAACCAGCAGGCTGGCAGGGGGGGGAATCAGCAGGGAGTGGGTACAGAGAAACGGATAAGATAAGATAACCCTGCTTACCCGCTCCTCCGACCTCAGCTCATTACATAATGCAAAGTAAATCAAACTATCAAACAGCAAAGGAGGTGGTGTGTTAAAATTATAAAAAATGCACATAATATATGCCTATTTTTTAAGTGTAACGATGTTTTTGAAGTCTAATACTTTACTTACTTAATAATTTTATTCACAAAGGAGGTCAAAATATTAGCTACAACAGGTAGATTTTTTGCGGATAAATTCAGGAAAGTGCTGCCGGATTCCTTCATCTTTGCTATATTGCTGACTTTTTTAGCCGCAATTATGGCGTGGGGGTTTGTAGACGCGAAACCGTTTGGAATCGTCCAGGCGTGGTATAAGGGATTCTGGATTCTCCTGGGATTTGCCATGCAAATGGTACTGATTCTGGTTACAGGATACGCAATCGCCATATCACCTCCGGCCGAGAAATTTCTTGACTGGCTCGCTACCAAGATAAAGAGTCCGATTGCTGTGTATGGTATTGTTACGCTCCTTGGTTGTGTCTTCTCCCTGATCAGCTGGGGATGGATCGTCCTTACTGCTGTTCTTGGACGAGAACTGGCCCGAAGGGTTAAGAAAGTTGATTACCGACTCCTTGCCGCTTGTGTCTACACTTCTTTTCTGCCATGGCATGGTGGTCTTTCCGGTACTATTCCTCTTGTTCTCAATACACCCAACAACTTTCTCATTAAGACAAAGGTGCTCACAGAGACGATACCGACTACGATAACATTGCTCAGCCCCATGAATATTGCTGTTGCTTTGGGTCTTCTTATTGTTTTGCCTGCGTTAATGATGCTGATGAAACCCTCGGATGAGCATGTAGTGGAACATAATGATATGCTCTCTGATGAGCACAAGGCAACAAAACCGATGACAGTGGCGGAAGAAGCGGAATCACTCAGCCTTAAGGAATCTAATCTGTCTGATATTCTGAATAACAGCACCATCATTATGATCATCATCTCTTTAGGCGGACTCTGGTTCCTGGTAAATCACTTCTATACAAAGGGATTCGATGTCAACCTTAATATTATGAATTTCCTATTCATCACGATCGGCATGATCTGCCACAAAACTCCGTTCCGATACGTTGTGGCTACGAAAAGATCGTGCAGCAACGTTTCCGGTATCGTTCTCCAGTTCCCCTTCTATGCAGGTATTATGGGAATCATGGTACACACAGGTCTCGGTAACGCCATCGCGATGTGGATTGCAGGCACTGCAACCATTGCGACATTCCCCTTCATCTCCTTCCTGATCGGTGGTTTCGTCAACTTCTTTGTACCCTCTGGAGGCGGAGAGTGGGCCGTTGTCGGTTCGACTATCGTCGGAGCGGCCAATACCCTTGGCGCCAATATGGCACCGGATCAGCTTACCAGTTTCATTGCGCGATGCAGTATGGCCATCGGATACGGTGACGCGTGGACCAACATGATACAGCCATTCTGGACACTGGCGTTCTTCCCGATCATCGCTGCCGGAACAAAAATGCAGGCGAGAGACATTATGGGTTACACATTTGTCTAACTTATCGCATCATTCTTCGTTTTCCCCATATGCGTTACATGGGTACCGGTATAAAAGTTTTAAGGGGGGTTTATAGTGCGTAGCGAATGGGGGCTGTTCTATGAACAGGCCCCATTATCTTTAACAATCTTTCAAGGAGAATCTGATTTTTGAAAACCAAGGCCATTATTACAGCAGCACTGACCGGAAGCATCCATACTCCAACAATGTCACCCTATGTACCACAGTCGCCTCAGCAGATTGCTGATGAAGCGGTTCGAAGTTACGAGGCAGGTGCGGCGGTCTGCCATATACACGCCAGGGATCCCGAAACCGGAATGCCCGTCTCGAAGATGGAACTTTATGAAGAGATCCTTAATGGCATAAAGAGCAGGTGCAATATCGTCGTCTGTATAGCCACCGGTGGCGGATTAGGCATGACTCCGGAACAACGGGTAGAACCTGTAACCAGGTTTAAACCGGAACTTGCGTCATTTAATGCCGGCTCCATCAACTTCGCCCTTTTCCAAGCCCTTGATAAGATTAAGGATTTCAAGCACGAATGGGAACCGCAATATCTGGCAATGAGTGAGGATTTTATCTTTCCAAATACCTTCAAATCGATGAGGGAGTTCAGCATCAAATTCGATGAAAATGAAGCCAAACCAGAATTTGAGGTTTACGATTCCGCCATGATCAATAATATAGCCTTTATGATTGAGAGGGGATATCCCATCAGAAAGCCTGTTTACATCCAGTTTGTTATGGGTGTCCTGGGCGGAATTACACCGGACTCGGAGAACCTGCTGTTTCTGGTTAATTATGCAAAGCGATTAATCGGGGATTTTGAATTTTCCGTTTGTGTTGCCGGGCGCGCTCAATTTCCCATGTGTACCCAAGCCCTTCTACTTGGTGGTAACGTCCGTGTTGGGCTCGAAGATAACCTCTATCTGGATAAAGGAAATCTGGCAAAGAGCAGCGCCGAGCAGGTAGAAAAAATTGCACGCATTGCCGCAGAACTCGGCATTGAACCTGCCACTCCCGATGAGGCAAGAGAGATTCTCGGGCTAAAGGGACTGGATAAGGTGAATTTTTAGTGATTGTCCGTAAAACTCTGGGGCGGCGCTATCGCCACACCTTTAAAAGACCTGACCTGCTCACGCCATAATTATGAAGCTATTAATGTTCTCATATGCTTATATAATCAGGCGTTTGATGCTGGCCTGCGGTATCACCTTGATTAAAATTGCAAAAAGGTTACTGTAAATATAATACCATGAAATCAAAAACGCGCCTTAGCACATTTAAGATACCCGCTGTTATTATCGCCATCCTGTACATTTTTGTAACATCTGGGACGTCCTTCGCCTCTTTTACCATTAAAGATGAAAAAATACTTGGGAAAGAGTTCTATGAAAAACTGAAAGGCAGGGGCGTTTTCGTAACAAATCCAAAAGCAAATGAATATATTGACAGGATAGGCCATCTCTTGCTTTCTCATGGCAGACGACCCCTTTTTGATTTCACCTTTTCCATAATTGACAGTTCCGGGATCAACGCCTTCGCGACGCCGGGAGGTTATGTGTATATCTACAGCGGACTTATTGAACTCACTGAGAATGAAGATCAACTCGCCGGAGTGCTGGCGCATGAGATAGGACACATAAAGGCCAGACATATAGCGCAAACCATCGAAGATTCAAAGAAGATCAATATAGCCACCATCGCCGCAATCCTCGCTGGCGCCTTCCTCGGAGGCAGCAGCGAAATGTCCGCTGCAGTTGCCAGCTTTTCTATGGCGACAGCAACAACTCTCAACCTTAAATACAGCAGAGAGCATGAAGAAGAGGCTGATCGCCTCGGAATGTCATACCTTGTGCAAACCGGGTACAACGGCGAGGGGATGCTGGACTTTCTGAAAATCATGAGAAAGTATGAATTCTATTCAAGTTTCATACCATCCTATTTTCTCACCCACCCCGGCACGGGAGACAGGATAATGTATCTCGACGGCCTCCTTCAAACAAGATACACAAAGGGTGGAGCTGAAAGCATAATAGGTGGTTTGGATAGAATAAAAACGACACTCGTGCTTGACAGAAAAGATCCCAATTCAAGTCTGAAATATTTTCAGAATGTGTTGAAAAAAGACCCCACCGACCCGGACGCGCTGTACGGTCTTGCGGTCATTCAGGGAAAACTTGGCAATACCATAGAATCCTTTGATAGTTTTCGGAGAGCGCTGTCGCTGTCTCCTGATGATGCCGGTATTCTCCGGGATCTCGGAATCAGGTATTTTAACCTGGGAAATATGCCCGATGCGATAAAAACCTTAAAGAAAGCCCATTCAATAGACAAGAAAGATGCCGAGACCACCCTGTACCTTGGAAGGGCCTGCGAGACCACCGGAGATTATAATACCGCACTCAAGCTTTATAAAGAATTCAAGAAGAATAATCCGGATGACATCCAAGTATATTACAATCTGGCAATGCAATACGGAAAAATCAACATGCCAGGAGAATCGCACTACAATTTCGGAATTTTCTTTAAAAAGAGGGATAAACTCAAGAGCGCCCTTTTTCACTTCAAGGCCGCCCAAACCATCTTCCCACCCGGCGGCAAGATGGCCGATAAGATCAGTAAAGAAATAGACTCTATCGAAAAACATCCCGAATCCGCCGAAGAAAATCACACAAATGATTGACCACTATGCTCACACCCCTGACTTTATCCACCTAATACAATCCGCATCAGACCATGAATACATCATCTTACACATTGACATTTCGAATCCATGTGTTATTTCTTTCGGCGGATACAAAAATTTCAGGAGGCACTAATGAATATTACTGTAAAGACGGGAAATCTTGCTGATCTCGATAATGAGATATTACTTGTTGGACATTTCGAAGACAATCAAATCCTGGAAGGGGCGGCTCGTCTTCTTGACGAAAAGTGCAACGGCCTTATTTCCGAGCTGATTGAGCAGAGAGATTTTGAAGGAAAACTCTTTAGTTCTTCGGTTGTATATACCAGGGGATTGCTCCGCAGCAGGAGAATAATGATTGCGGGCCTGGGTAAAATGAATGAATTCAACCTCGAAAAATTAAGAGGGGTATTTTCTAAGGCGTGCCAGAAGATAAGGGATCTCAACATAACGCAGCTGGCCGTATCCCTTGATTTCGGCCGGGCGGAATCCTCCATCAGAGAAACAGCGCAGGCCGCTGTTGAAGGCGCGATGCTTGGTCTGTACCGATTCACACCCTATAAAACCCTCGAAGAGGACAAAAAAGGTGAAATAGGCAAATTTACTATATCAGAAGACAGGCCCGAGCTGTTGGATGATATAAAGAGTGGCGCAAAAACAGCGGAGATTATCTCCCGGGCAGTCTACTGCGCGAGAGATCTCGTCTCTACGCCATCCAACGACATGACACCCACAATCCTGGCGGAGAGGGCCGGTGATGTCGCGAAGGAGGAAAACCTCAAATTCGAGGCATTGGATGAAGCAACAATAAAAGAACTTGGCATGAATGCACTACTCGGTGTCTCGAAAGGCAGCGTCGAAGAGGCAAAACTGATAATACTGGAATATAGCGGGGGCAAAAAGCAGGACAGACCTGTAGTTCTGGTCGGCAAGGGAATCACCTTTGACAGTGGTGGAATTTCCATAAAACCCTCTGAAAAAATGGATGAAATGAAGTCGGACATGTCCGGTGGCGCCGCGGTGATTGGCACACTCAAGGCTGCTGCCGAACTGAAAATACCACTGAATGTGGTGGGCATAATTCCTGCCGCGGAAAATCTCCCAGGCGGAAGGGCGTACAAACCGGGAGATGTACTGAAAACCATGTCAGGCATTACTATAGAAATTAAAAATACCGATGCCGAAGGACGGCTGATCCTCGCAGATGCGCTCACGTTCGCGGGAAGATACAATCCGGAGGCAATAATTGATATTGCCACGCTGACCGGGGCATGCGTGGTGGCATTGGGTGATTTTATCACAGGTATGATGGGGACAGACGGTGACCTGAAAGATAAGATACGCAGCGCCTCGGATACGACAGGCGAAACGGTTTGGGAACTCCCCTTGTGGCACGAATATGATGAACTTATAAAGAGCGACGTAGCGGATATCCAGAATATTGGTGGAAGATCAGGAGGCGCGATAACGGCGGCACTTCTGCTCAAGAGATTTATTAATGATTATCCCTGGGTACACCTCGATATCGCCGGTCCAGCGTTCTTACTGAAAGATAAACCTTATATCCCCAAAGGCGCGTCCGGTACGGGTGTGAGGCTTCTTGTACAATTCCTAATGGACCGGAGCGGGACTTCCAATGCAAATCCTTGAAGTAAAAGGTCTGAAGACACATTTCGAGACCAGAAACGGTACCGTCAGGGCCGTTGACGGGGTTGACATCACCATCGACAGGGGGGACACCCTGGGCATAGTCGGTGAATCAGGGTGTGGCAAGACAGTGCTTGCTCTGTCCATAATGAGGCTTATACCGGACCCGCCGGGACGGATTGTATCAGGACAAATCAACTTTAAGGGCGTCAATCTCCTCGATCTTGACGAAAACGAGATGCGAAGGCTTCGCGGTAAAGACATATCCATGATATTCCAGGAACCGATGAACTCCCTCAACCCCGTACTGAAAGTTGGAGATCAGATCTCTGAAGTGATATGCCTCCACGAGGGGTTGTCAAAAAGAGATTCACGGGACCGCACCATCGACATGCTCAGACTTGTCGGAATACCCTCCGCACAGGAAAGGCTGAACAATTATCCCCACCAGATGAGCGGCGGGATGAGACAACGTGTAATGATAGCAATGGCACTCGCCTGCAATCCCGGACTGATGCTCGCGGATGAGCCCACGACGGCTCTCGATGTGACCATCCAGGCACAAATTATTGATTTGATAAACAAGCTGAAGGATGAAGTCGGAACCTCTGTGATGCTGATAACCCACGACCTTGGGATCATCGCGGAGATGGCCCGGCACGCAGCGGTAATGTATACGGGCAAAGTAGTTGAATACTGCAGCGTACTTGAGCTTTTTTCAACGCCACTCCATCCATATACAAGAGGCCTTATGGAATCCACACCCAAACAGACTTCCGTAAAAAATGGACACCTCAATACAATACCGGGCACCGTCCCGAACCTGTATGATCTTCCCTCCGGGTGCAGTTTTCATAACAGGTGCCGTGAAGCCATGGAAATATGCGCGTCAGAAGAACCACACCTCAGAGAAAAATCTCCTGGCCATCATGTAAGGTGCTGGAAATATGTGTGATATCCAGAAGTCAGGAACCAGAGGTCAGGAGACGGAACAGCGCAGATGAATCCTGTTTTATTAAACATTGAAGGACTGGAAAAATCTTTCCCCGCACGAAGCGGCTTCCTGCCGGGCCACCATAATACGGTGAAGGCCTTGAACGGCGTGGATCTGCAAATCTTCAAAGGGGAAACCCTGGGACTGGTTGGAGAATCAGGATGCGGGAAGACTACGCTTGGCCGTCTCATCACCAGACTCGAAGAACCAACTGGCGGGAAAATCTCCTTCAATGGAAATGACATATTCATGTATTCCGGAAAAGAATTAAAAGCTTTCCGAAGAAAGGTACAGCTGATATTCCAGGATCCATTTTCATCACTGAATCCGAGAATGAGCGCGGGCGCCATCGTTGGAGAACCCCTCACCATACACACCATATCAAGAGGAAAGGAAAACAGGGATAAAATTGCTGATCTGATGGAAACTGTGGGATTGAACAGAGAGCAGATGGGACGTTACCCCCACGAATTCAGCGGCGGACAGAGACAGCGCATCGGAATAGCGAGGGCTCTCGCCCTCAATCCTGAACTTGTAGTCGCGGACGAACCCGTTTCGGCACTGGACGTTTCCATACAGGCCCAGATACTCAATCTTCTGAAAAACCTGCAGAAGGATTTTGATCTCACATATCTGTTTATCAGCCATGATCTCAGTGTCGTCGAGCATATAAGCGACAGGATAGCCGTCATGTATCTTGGAAAAATTGTTGAACTGGCGAAAAAAGAATCCCTCTACACGAACCCTCTTCACCCGTACACAAACGCCCTCCTGTCCGCTATCCCTCTCCCGGACCCCACACGCAGGAAAGACCGGATCATACTTGACGGCAAAGCACCAAGTGCTATAACGCCCCCCTCCGGATGTTCCTTCCATCCCAGATGCCGGTACCGCATGAATATATGCAACAAGGTGGTGCCGAGCCTTAATGACAGAGGAAATGGTCATTATGTCGCTTGCCACATGGAGACCGGATTCCAACCTGAATCAAGAGAAAAACCGGAAAATAATACTTGACGAAAGTTTCTCAAAAGAATAAGTAGTGGTGCAATTTTTTAGAAGCTTTTGTGTCTCTCTATTTAAGTATATCCGACAGCGGTGTTGCCCTAACAAGTAAGAAAGCGCCCGTAGCTCAGCTGGATAGAGTCGCAGACTTCGAATCTGTTGGTCGTTGGTTCGAATCCAACCGGGCGTACCATACATTCGACCGTTTGATAATATACAGGGCCCTTAGCTCAGCTGGTAGCAGCAACTGACTCTTAATCAGTAGGTCGTCGGTTCGAACCCGACAGGGCCCACCATAATTTCAAGGGGTTACGAGAAATCGTGACCCCTTTCTTTTTTCTCTGCTACCCTATAGCTACCCACATAAAGGGCTTGGGGCTAGGTGGTACTTGTTCTGAAATGATCGTAGGGGAATGGAACGATAGAGAGGATAGACAGAAGTCATTCTGGCCTTCGCCTAGACCTTACAACAGGGGAAATATAATAAATTTTCCAATATCTTTATCATTAACACTGCTATTTGGGTTTATCGTCTTTGACGGTGAAGTGACAAAGAGAAGCGATCTCTCCGTTCAATCCTAGTTCTTTAATTTTCTTTTTCGCTGTTTCGCAATCCCACCATTCAGTTGATTTTCCAAGCAAGTAGCCGAGACGATTAAAAAAAACGGCATACAGGGCATTACCTGGAATCGTGGAGTTAATGTCCGGCACAGCATCCCCCACAAGCGGCACACCAATGGTTGTAGCAGATGAATTGACCAAGACTGTGACCTTAACGTTATCATCTATTTGGTCCGCTGTGACAATCCAATTATCGACACCGAATACTGCGTTTAATACAAGATATATACTCCATCTTCGCGAACCGGTGACGGCACTCTCAGTATGGTTGAGCTTAAAATCAGACCCATCACATAGACGAAAGATTTTATCAACAGCAATAAGCACGTTTTCCCCTTTGACATTCTCAAAAATTCGCGTTGTAGCTGCGATCCTTTCATCCGTGGCCTTTAGCGCCTCTTCCCTGGTTAATAATTGTACATCATACCTAGAATACTTAGCGCAAGCAGAAACAGAAACAAAAACGATACAAAATAATATCAACAATAGTTTTCTCATTATGTCCTCTCTTATTCTTTATTGAAATGTCAACTCCCCCGAGAGCTTAAAGTCCAATGTTACGGTATTTGTGACTACTGCCCCGAATGCGTTCGTCCCCCTGAAGGTTGTCTCCACCGCTATATGATCCCCTCTATCCCAAGAGACGGTGTTCACATGCTTAAAAGACTTTGGATTGTGCATCGTCGATTTAATTGTCTCTACCGATTCTATATGATAGCCATATATTGGATCAAATTGTTGTTCGATCCTCCACTGTCGAAGCTCCTCGGGTGTTTTTGCGGGAACCGTTACCTTGCTTTCGGTAGTTGTGGGGGGATTATGCAACACTCCATAGGCACCAAACATTACCAATAAAACCACTATCACTATAAACCCGCCACTTACTTTCATAGCACCCTCCTTGAAGTAGATTAGTTTACAATCATTATTTCAGATATCCACAGCGCCTGATCCAACTTTTGCACTTTTTTCCCAATTTCGCCCACAACTCATCCGGCATAAAAAAGATGGCCGCTGCGAGTACCCACGCCCAAATTCCAACTGTGATTGAATCCATATTGTTCACCTCAATTTTTTTGATTGACCGGGGGAGTGATGATCCTTCTCAGGTCCCCCGGGCATGTCTTCGCCGGTATTAGCACCCCTGCCAGGTGCGCCGCTGTGAAAGGATAATGAGGCCTTCCGGCGGCTGGCTCCGTTATTTCCTTGAACAAGGTCACGGTTGCCTGGACCTTGTAACGGCTATGCGACGGCTCATAGAAGCAAAAACCGACGCCCGCGCCGTCCAACGGATAAAGAAGAGGGAGCGGCCCCGAAGGACCGCCCCCGGTTAATGGTTAGCTACTCAGCAATCTTCATGAACTTAATCGCCTGATAGTTGCTGATTCCAGCCGCCAGGCGCTTCGTGGTGTAAAACAACACATAACCCTTGCTGGAATAAGGATCCCGCAGCATCCGAATACCGTTCACGTGGTCAATAATCCGGTATGCCTTCTTGAAATCACCGAAGGCGATAGGATACGTATCCGCCCCAATATCAGGCATATTGTCAGAGATTTCCACCGGTTTTCCGAGGAGAACATCCGGGGCACCTGCTTCAAGTCCCTGCCTCCACAGGTAGTCACCCTCACCGTTTTTCATTTTGCGAATCACGGCAAAGGTCGTGTCATTCATAAGCCAGGTCCCATTTTGACGATAAACTGGCTTCAATGAGTGTTGAAGATCAGTCAATTTATCGGCATCGCTTAACAAGGTAGCATGACCACCGGCAATCCATCCGGTCCGGCCATATTCCCAGGAGGCGTTTGCCACCATAAGAGAATCATCAATAATCCCCTTGACTCTTGAAACTCCGTTGCCAGTAATGAACCCTTCGCCTTCGGTTTCAATGAACACGTCGGAAATCTCTTCGGTAAGCCAGGCCTCTACTGCGAAATCCGAGAGATCGAGCAGTTTTTGAGTGACCGCGGGCATCGCGTAAATTTCCTGCATCGGAGGTGAAAAGAGGGTCAAATCCGGGGTATCGGTTTCATCGCGACTACCCTTTTCAGTGACCCAACCGGCACCGGCACCGCCTTTTGAAAGGGGTTTCTTGTACTCGCCTTTGCTCTTGACCACAGTTGCCAGGCGCCTCATTGCAACGGCATCAGTGGCAAGCCGTTCAATGTTTTTTTCCATCTCTTCGGCAGTTAAGAAGCCGCCTTCGGTATCGTCCAGGGTAGAGAGGGAAGCCTGTATTTCAAGGTTTCGCAACCCTTCCGGGTCGGCCCCTGATCGCACCCAGGCAAGAAACTTTTCTTTGTGTTCCTTGGCCACCGGCGAAAAATTAACATTGGCACCAAGTGAAGAGGCCCCGCCAAAAGCACCGCGGCCCAACACCGTTTCAATTTCGTTCAATTTTGCATCATATTTGGCCCTAAATCCTTCAAAGCCTTCTCCCATAACCTTTAGATTTTCCGTTAATGCTGTTAATTCATTCATAATATTTTTCCTTTTAAGTTTTTTATTTTGTGTTTCTACTACTGCCCGGCATAGTCTGCATCCCGCAGGTTTTTACCGTTGCCGCCGATACCTTTCGCCGTCCTGAAACGAACATCCCGCCCGCTTCATTCAATGTTTCTGGTTCCGACTTGCTTCCCCCGGGCATCCCGCTCGGAGGGCCACTGGCTATAAAAAGCGCTTTAGAGCGCCATTTCTCAAATTTTCTAGGATATATCATTCCTTCAAACTCTCAGCCGCCAAAAGGCATAAACATTTCGAATCGGCACTGGACCAACCAACGCGCCATTTTGAGTCCTCGGCGGTAAGTCTTTTATTTTCCAGTTCCATCCAGGCCCGTTTTTTCTCCATCGATGCACCTGGTCCCGGCCTTCTCATTTTCCTTGTTTTTCGTGGTTTCCGTGGCATATTTTTTCCTCTCAATTTAATACTGTCTAGGCGGTCTTGTATCCTCTGAAAGATCCAGTGCCAGCTCGCGGATTATCCTACAAAATATAATTCTGTTATCCCGCACAACCTTCCCCGCAGGATTCTCTTTGAGCTGGTCATACCTGTCTTTCACAAACATTCCATCAGTTTCAATTTTTTGCTCAGCATCGTCAATATCATCCAGGCAGCACGCAGCCATTTGAAGGCGCTGCAAGTCGTGAGCCTCTTCGAGTTGGTATTCTGTCAAAACTTTCTTCCAGAAGGTCCTGCCGGTCTTTTTTAAGTCTTTTGGGTATTTCATTATTTCCTCTCAACAAGTTCAACCGGGTACACAAGTTCTAAAGCAAGAGTAAACTACCGGTTTACGTTTCCCCCGATTTACCGTGATGCAAGGCCGGGGGGGTATTCCGCTACAGACCCCTAAAAATGTCTCTCCGCCCGTACCAATCTTTGCTTTCATCATCTAAGATTTTGAACAGTTCGCGGGCCATTTCAATTTCTTCCGGTGTCGGTCCGGCCGGCCCACAATCTGTGAAAATCGGCGGATGTCCCGGCCTATATTTTTTTGAAATACTGCGGTATGATTCAGGCATTGGCTTAACACTTACGATTGACATTGCTTCACCCCTTTTTGATATTTCTCACGAATTTTCGCGGCCTTTTTCTCGAAATCAATCGCCACGGTTTTTTCAATATCTCTATGCGTTTTTTCCCTTAACTTGGCCGGAGCTGGTGACTGGACAGGCGCTCTCTGTTTTGCCGTCTCATACTGAATCAATGTCTTTGCCGCCATCACCCGGACCGAATCAGGGACCGTTCGCCCCTGGACGACGGCGAGGAGATAACTCTGAGCACCATCAAAAAATTCCTGACCGCTACGATCTTTTTTCTTGCGGCCCGCGCCCGCCCTTTTTCCGCCATGCTCCATCATGTTCACCTGCTTGATTTCAGTTTCTTTCATAAGTTATACGAATGAGTACCATTGCGGTTTCGGCGCATAAGCGATCTCCTAAGATGTAGGGTACCCCTATACCCTTGTTATCATTACGCCTTTTCAATGCCTTACCGCTCCCGCCGCTTCGATGATCGCCGCTTCTCGAAGTAACCACCGCTCTTGACTGCCTACCAGACCCTTCAGCATCATAATGAGGAGGCCCACCTGTTCCGGTGTGACAGTTCCCGAAGACATGAACCTCTTCAGGTCTTCAATCAGTTCCTGGCATCCCTGATTGAAAAACAGGTTGCAGTCCCAGCCGTGCGCCAACTGGACCATCTGCCAGTACTTCTGCCGGAACCTTATGAGTCTTGTATCGATGTGCACTCCTGTTTCGGTGCTTCCCATTTTCACGCTTCACCCTCCGTTGCTCATATCCTTCAACAGCCTTCTTGGGACCTGTGGTTTCGTGTGTTCGCAGATACTCACCAATCCTCTCTTTGATTCTCTCGCGGCGCTCTTTTTCTCTTTTTGTAGCCATTTGTGTAGCCATCGCAAAACGACCCTTAAATATATGATATTACTTTGAAAACTCCATTATCCCCTTTAAGCACACCCTTTTTTAAACCAATTTTTTGCAATATTTTCATTTTTGTATGTATATATATATAATCATTGGTAAATTCCCTTTACGTGGCTTGGCTACACTTTTGGCTACACCTCAAGGAGGTGATACTTTTTTGTCGTGGCATCGTAAGCAACCTCTTCATTTTGCCTTAGATTTTCAAGGGCATTTTTCCAAATCCACAGCCCGGACCTTTGCGCGTGTGTAGCCTGTTGAAGCTCCCGCAACGTCCGAGGTTTTATTGATAATGTCCGCCGGATTCGCTGTTCGATTTTTGCAATCTCGGTATCAGCATCAAGAGGGTCATATTGTTGCCTTACTAGGTGCTGCCAGTCTGCCAACTTAATAGCATCCCGCACGGTGTCCAGCTGTATAGTTTCATCTCCCCGGGCAACTGCCAGGAGCATCATAAATCGCAAGGCATAGGCATCAAGCCGGATAGAATGTAAACTTTTGTGGTCCAATCCCTCCCGATACCATGTATCGTAAAGCGCCTTCCCCTCCTCTGTGAGTTCGTATTCCTTCACCGCCTCGGCATGCCGGATAACTGCCAGGGTGTTATCCTGAAGTGTCCTCAATTTCTCTAACGGCAACCGGGGAGGGATAGGCACAAGTTTTTCCATATTCCCAGGAATGATAAATAATCTGTTGACCAAGCCAATAGCCGTAAAGTCGGAAGTCCAGCACCGTTCCCAGGTGTCCGTGGTGCATGCCGCAACCATGGACAGGTAAGCATCCTCAATGAGTAGTTGCTTGTCTTTTGTCGCCGTCTGGTATTGGTTCTTTTCAAAAAAGGATGTGACGGCCCCCAGGAGGGTATTGTTTTTCTGTGATGCTTTGGAAACGAAAGAGGCGAATTCATCAAACACCAGAACAGTAGAAGGGTTCTTTTCAAGGAATACCCCCAGGCCTTCCCCGCTGTTAGCGTTGTGCATCAGCCCGAAGTCAGGTATGAGGTTTTGAAAAAAGTCACCCACTATGCTTATAGGTGTTGACTTCCGGCCCCGCCCCGAAGCCCCCAGGAGGATAAGAAACAGTCTCGATTGCACCTTTAATAGTGATTTCAGAGTAATCTTCCCGGCAAGGAAAGCCCCCAGAAAGGCAAGGAACACCATTAGATAAAAGTGATAAGGAGCCTCGCTTATAGCTGAATATGCCTCCGCGAAGCGTCCGGCTACCCCTGCATTGATTTTCGGGAATGCGAGGGGGTCTTGTTTTACCTCGTCGGTCCGGTTCTGCTCGTCTTGATAAAGTCGCTCAGACAGGTCAAATACTGGCGCAGTAGAGCTCATAAATTGCCTCCGAATCCACCCCTGAAAGGGTGTTTATTATATCCTCCATCGGCCCCATTTCGCACATAACCTCTGACAATTCGCCGATCTCTTCCATGGTCTTGCACCTTCGCAAAGCACGCCGGATTTGATTATATTCGTCGCAAAGGTCCCGATATGTTTCCCTTCGCCACTGTTCAAAGTTTGCAAGTAATTCGCGTTTTCTTTTTAGGGCAGGGTTCGGGCGATATGTACCAGGGGAAAGTCCAAGGTATGCGAGCGCCCCTTTGAAGTCCAGACGGTGAAATTTTTGAATGAAGTCAATAACATCTCCACCTTCACCGCATCCAAAGCATTTGAATTTCTGTTTTTGAATATCGACTTTGAATGAAGGATTTTTGTCTGCATGGAAGGGACACAGCCCCCACCCCCGGCGGAGGTCAATGCCTTCCCGTGCAAGCGTTTCTATGAGGTCAGGTTTCCCGTCGATCATGGCCGCCTACCCTTGGATACTGTCCTGCGTCATTACGGGTTCACGGCGCGCCCAGGTTTCTACGTCCTTCTTGAAATAGGCAATCTTCCTACCGCCCAGCCTGTAAAACTTTGGGCCTATCCGTTTGCACCTGTAGTTTGCCAACGTGCCTTCGCTGATTCCATAAGCGATTGAGACATCCCGTGGGGTCAGTGCTTCCCGTTCAATTACTCTCACATTAGGATGGTTCATCATTGTTGTTACCTCCTTTTATTCTTTCCTCACTAATAAAGGGGGCCGATATAAGGGGGGGTGCTTATTTCGTGGACATAAAAAAGGCTTCAGGGTTTCCCCAAAAGCCTTTGTCGTTTTTCAATTTATTACTATGTCGTTTTATTTATAATCCGTACTCATAGCCCTCGATATATTCAATGTCGTTCCCCCCTGGTTCAATTCCTTTAGCTCGCAAATAAGCCTTACAGGGTATAAACTCCATGCTTTCGCCTCGTTTCTTGTAACATTCTGTGATTTTTCCGCATTGTACACACATTTCATCCGCGGCCTTTCGTTTTTCTTCAGTAGCATATCGCTCTTTTCCATCATATTTTTTGCCGTGGATTTTTTCAAAAGCAAGATACCACTGACTTTTAATCGTGGATAGCGGTCTCCCCACCTTCTTTGAAATATATTTAAAGGTCTGAATAGCGGGAGTTTTTCCTGCTTCCTCCCATAAGTCCCATACTTCCAAGAGTTCAGGGGTCTTGGGTAGCCACTTAAGACGCCTTTGTCTTATCTTCCCCAAGACCGTTTTCTCAATCTTTTTATGCTGGTCTATCAGTCGTCCAACTTCAGCTAAAATCACCTCTTTTGAACGGCTCAGATCAATTCCCATTAAAAGGTGCTTATTCGGTTCCCCGGCTGTTAAATCAGCAAATACCTCCCGCGCATTTTCTGTGAGATAGTCCAGTGTTTTTTCATTGAGTTCATCTTTTGACATTTGAAAAACGGATTTCCCCCCGGTCATCATGGCCTTGTATGCGTGATCCACCGCAAAACGCTCCATGTGCCAAACCTTTTTGGCAGCCGGCAAGGTTTCAATCTCTTTTTCTTTTTTCCTCAGATCATCGCTGATATAGACATTTTGAAAGAGAAACTCCCATGCTTTTGATAAGCTTTGGTCTCCCCCAAAAAAAGACGCGATATGATCTGCCATTTGTTGAGCTCGTTCATTGTTTTTCTCTAACAGGTCGATGCACTCTTGAAACTCTTTCTTGTTTCGTTTGAGAAATTCCAACCGCGCCCGGTTCAACTCCTCTGTTTGGTCACCAAGCTTGCCCTCTTTCATTTTGCCACCTCCACACCTGCAACCTTGCCATTGCCATTAAAAATATCTTCAAGCCTCGCCGCCGCCCTTCTCTTATGGTCTGGTATGAGGTGCGAATATCTTTCAGTCATGTTTGTTGACTTATGGCCCAGCATCTCTTTCAGTGTGATAATGCTCTCCCCCTGCATTGCCAACCACGAAGCGAAAGTATGCCGGAGGGTGTGAAATGTGACGCGCTGCCTACGATCTGAGACACCATCATTAAATCCTAATTGCTCAATGATCTCTCTGAACTGCTTAGAAATAGCGACGATCTTGTTTCCGTTCGTATTGGGGAAAACCAAGTCTTCCGGTTTCGCGGGGGTTCGCCGAGCGAACATATCCTTGACCGCTCCGGTCATGTAAGCATGTCTCGTTGTCTTGTTTTTCGGATCTGATATCCGTATCTCATCGTTCTGAAAGTCAAGGTCATATCCCTTTAGATTGAAGATTTCCCCCGCTCTGAGGCCCGTGTGAAGGCCCAGGAGAGCCATATCATGCAAGCCAGGGGTTCGCATAGCTCCCAAAACGCCTAAGAGCCTGTTTGCTTCTTCGTGGCTCAAGAACCGATCTCTCTGGTTCTGTAGAGAAGGCATCTTTACCCCTCGAACGGGGTTCGGTCCCTTATACATCCCCCAGGCGACGGCCTTGTTATAGATTTGACGTATCAGCACAAGGCAGTGTTTCACCGTTGCCGGGGATAGCGTTCTGACTTCCCCTGTCACCGTTGCCCGTTTTATTTCTTTTTTTAGGAGGCTGGATTTCAATCGCTCAAGTTCAAATGAAGATATTTCATCAAGCCGTTTCTCCGCGAGCGAGGCTTCCAAGCAATTACGATACAATGACACATCGTCGCGGCCTTCCCTGGCTTTGTTTTTCTCCGCCCATGCCTCGTATTTTTTCCAGGCATCCTTGAAATATGGGGCCTTCTTTTTTTGTCGCGGCAACTCTTCCCCATGTCGCATTGATCGAACCCGCTCTGCCCGGATATCGGAGGCCAGCTTTTCTGTATAACCTTCGGAGAGCCATCCTACTTTTTCCCATATCTTTTTCCCTCCCAGCTTATAGGTTATGTCCAGGCATACATCAGGCTTCCCCTTGAAATTACGTTCCTGAGATTCCCGGTGATACACACCTGCATATTTCGTTCGCTCCCTGATTGCCATTTTCGACCTCCTTATCCATGCCATGGCCCACTATGGTTCATTTTTAATATAAGTTTGGATGTTTCGCGTAGCGAATATCTCTTGATTGTTTTAGCCTTAAATGACTTTTCAAAATATTGTTTAGAATAAAAACAATTATGGGCAGGGTCAAAGACATACTCATCTTTTTCCGCCCATGCGTGCCCATATTGCCGATATTTTTTATCTGTCTTACCAAGGAGGTCACTAACATTAAGGGTCCCATGTATAAGCGTCCAGTCTTGATTATCAATCACGAAATTTAGAGCTATTTCGTAACATCGGCTGCTTAAGTTTTTATAACATCTCTTTTTTACGCCAGGTATGCCTGCTACTTTTATCATTCCCTTTTCGACTCCCTTTCAGATACTTTTCAATGGTCAGTTGGTTAGGTCGTGCTACCCTATAGCTACCCTTTTCAGTGAAATAACGTGATTTTCAGTGAAACAGCGTGCTACCCTAACGCTGTATAAGTATCTTAATTATTAAATCTAATTATGTCAAGTGATTTTTAGTGAAGTGGGTGGTATTCTGACTCTTAATCAGTAGGTCGTCGGTTCGAACCCGACAGGGCCCACCAGGAAAAACAGGGGGTTACTGAAATCGTAACCCCCTGTTTTATGTTAGAGAAGATTAGTTAAACCAAGCTTCGTTTTAT
>Ga0222626_1000222_pt1 | contig 39167 bp, 28 predicted proteins | sample AntAcemetageno91_FD_179862 | JGI IMG/M metagenome (GOLD analysis project Ga0222626, IMG submission 179862) | Saline water microbial communities from Ace Lake, Antarctica - #91 | ecosystem: Environmental > Aquatic > Non-marine Saline and Alkaline > Saline | place: Antarctica: Ace Lake | collected...
CGTCACCCGTATCGACAACAATCTTCATCTTATGGTTGCACATGGCTTCGTTCAGCATACGCAACAATATACACTATATCCTAACTAAAGTCAACTATTAATCTGAATGGCCGAAAGTCATGTAATACATCTTTTCGTTCCGCCACCCATGCAACAGACTCAACATGAAGCGGATGCAGGGCAAAAAGAGCAGCTACAAAAGCACTTCGCCAGAGCGCTCCGGTCATATATTGAAGAATATAAAATAGCAGCAGGGTATTTGCAATATGAATTTGCAAACTGGTCCAGTGATGCCCCATGGGATTTAATCCATAAAGCTCACAATCGAGCATATGAGACAGCCATGTCAATGGATGCCAGTTAGCTTCATGATCGGTAGTAAAAGCCCAGATAATACTCTCACGGGTTAAGCCGGATCTAACCTGCAGATTTTTTACTACATAAGATTCGTCGTCATAAGTGATAAAATCATGTCCCCCGATCTGCCAATAGACAAAGAGAGACGCTGCAATGAGGAGCAGGCAGATTATAACCTTTCGGCGATTTATTTTGAGTATGTATAACAATCTTTTTAAGAGCTTTTTGAAGATAGATTTTTCCTGGTAATTTCAAGATTTATACGAGCTTTTGGAAAATCTGGCTTGATCTGTATTGCCTTTGAAAAAAATGTAAAGGCTTCTTTAAATTTTTTCATCCGGCTAAATATAACTCCTATGTTGTAATAGGCTTCGGCATGGTCGGGATTAATCCTGATTACTTCTGTAAAATGAAACATTGCTTCTTTAAATTTTTCCTTTCTTGCCAAAATACTTCCCAATCCGTGGTGAGATCCTGAGTTATCTGGATCGATTTTAAGGGCTTCATTATATTGAGATAAAGCTTCATCGAGCTTTCCCTGAACAGATAGCGTATATGCAAGACTATTGTGGACAGTTGCATCTTCCGGATCTATTTTGAGCACGTCATTATAGTGCGAGACAGCTTCATCAAGCTTTCCCTGGGCAAACAGAGCGGCCCCCAGATTATAAAGCGCGGCCTTGCAGCCAGGTTCAATGATTAAAGCTTTTTTTATATGCAAAACAGCTTGATCGGGCCTTCCTTTTTCAAGCAGCGCCGCTCCTAAATTGTTGTGCGCCAAAAAGCTATTTCCAGTTACTTTAACGGCATTTTCAAATATCGTAATACCGTTTTCCCAATGACTTGCCTGGATAAAAGTCATTGCTGTAAAGGCTGATAGGATTATCACGGCAAACATGCCAAGATAGATCTTTCGATAACGTCGCCCTGCTAATAGATCCGAAAAGCCCCATGCCAAAATGATAAAAAGACCTGTCAGAGGTATATATGTATATCTGTCAGCCATTGCCTGCTGGCCAACCTGTATAAATCCGATGACAGGCACAAGGGTTCCAAGGTACCAGAACCATCCAACCGCAATATATGGATATTTTTTAAAAGACCGTATTGCCATAAAGGATATACCCACAACAAGCAATATCGATCCAAAGACCTGCCACAAAGAAAGAGCATTCCCGGGATGTGGATAAAACACCGTTAAGTTATGAGGCCATATTGCTTTGACAGCATAATTTGCATAAGAAACAAAAGCATTCGCAATACGGACTTTCAGCGAAAACGTTTCCAGAGACTTAACAGCACCGCTGCTTTGCTGAGCCATAAAAGTTAAACAGCTTGAAATAACTATCGGAACAAACAGGGGAATCTTTTCCATAACCAGTCGAGAAGCAGTTGCAAGTCGAAGGCGTCCAAGCGGCCAGAAGTCCAGCAAAAGGAGTAAAAATGGCAAAGTAACAAGCATGGGTTTGGCCATCAACCCAAGACTTAGAAAAAGTACGATGGGAAGGTACCTGCCAAGAGAGGGTTTTTTCGCATAACGGCAGTATGTCAGAAGAACAAGCATGCCAAAAAAGGTACTTAATAGATCTTTTCGTTCCGCCACCCATGCTACAGACTCCACATGAAGAGGGTGCAAAGCAAAAAGCGCAGTCACAAAAGCGCTTCGCCAGAGCGCTCCGGTCATATATTGAAAAATAAAAAATAGCAGCAGGGTATTTGCTATATGAAGCTGTAAATTAGTCCAGTGGTGCCCCATGGGATTCAATCCATAAAGCTCGCAATCGAGCATATGGGAAAGCCATGTCAGCGGATGCCAGTTTGATGCATGAAAGGTTGTAAAAGCCCAGACAATGGATTTAACCGTAAGACCTGTCCGAACATTATGGTTTTCAGTGACATATAGTTTGTCGTCAAAAGAGATAAAATCAAAGTCTTTTACCTGCCAGTATGCGATCAGAATTACCATAATCAGCAACAGGCTGATTATGAGCGAGAGAATTTGCCTAATATTGCGTGGCTTATTATAAGGCAAGGTTTTAGCCATTATGTTGGGTTTTGCCCTTTTTTGTTTTTCGAGGAAAGCAGGCGGGTCTACGGATAGCCGAACTTATAACCAGTGACCAGTCACGTTTTAGTATAATAAAAAGGGGGCATCTCTGCCCCCCCTTTTATTATAAATGAAAAATCTTATCCTGCTTTATGGACTAATACTGCCATCAGTGGCAAGTGTGTAAGTTGTACCGCCTTTACTGTGCACGAATGTTGGTAAAGTGATCCCCACTACACCGGTGGCGCCAACTATTGTTAATGTGCCGGTATGTGTTATGTCAGAGTTTGCTCCAAAGGAAGGACAAGTAGCTCTGGTAACCGTTTTATTGCCGGTAGCATCTGCAAAATAAGCCAGAGCTGCTGTGTAAAAAGAGCTTGCCTCGGCTTTTGCTGCAGCACTTAACCCCTTTGTTCGATAAGAAATAAAATTAGGAATGGCGATTGCAGCCAAGATACCGATAATCGCGATAACGATCATCAGTTCGATCAGTGTAAAACCTTTTTGATTGTTTCCTCTTAATTTTTGAAGCATGGTATTCCTCCTTATTAAAGTTATTAATTATTAAATAGTTTATTATTATAACCGGGCAATCAATAATTCCAATTGTGGCCAATCCCCTAAGTTCAAAGTATTTTTAATTTTTTCACCTCCTTCGGATAAGCTCCGGTAATTAAATTTTATTTTTTAAATCCAAAAAACTTAAAGTTATATCGATGTAAAGCAAATAACATGCCAGGAAGTGTTTTAGTATGAACTAATATTATAACCTATTCTATTGTATTTATATTATAATATTATTTACATAAAGTAGGGAACAAAAGGGTACAAACTTTTTTATCTTTGGATATAATATGACAATTTTTGTCAGATGATGTAGAATTTGTCAAAAACAGAGAGGGAAAAGTAAAGTATCCCTAACCTTATGATCGGGTTTTGATTTCACCCCAGAGGGATAGGGTCATCCTTTATGTCGCATGGAAGAATGGAATACTGGAATATTGGAATGATGATTTAAAGAAGATAACATTCCTCTATTTAATTCCTGTCAAGAGGAATTTTACAATAACCCAATTTTTCATTTTCCCAGAACCCAATATTCCAGTGTTCCATTATTCCATCATTCCAATTGTGACCTGCCCGCTCGTGCCTTGCAATGGCAGGCGGGGCGAAGTGAACTAACTTGGTTCTTGGTCAAACCACCTGTTCCGGATACTTGTTTGCGATTCATTTTTCCAATGCCAGTTTCTGCAGTCGATAGCGAAACGTCCGGAAGCTTATACTCAGCAGTTCGGCGGCTTCCTGTTTTTTTCCACTGGTACAATCAAGGGCCTTCTCCAGGTATGCCCGTTCGATTTCTTCCAGAATGACATCCAGGGAAACCCCGTTTTTTACCTCGTTCAGGTCAAAACGCCTGTCTTTGATCCCTTCAATCCATCTTCTCTTGTGAATAGACAGGGCCAGACTGTCAGGAAGAATAATATTTGTGGTGGAAAGCGCCACGCTTCTTTCCAGCAGGTTTTCAAGCTCACGAACATTTCCGGGGAAATCATATTTGTTTAACAGATCTATGGCGTAGGATGAAATTTTTGTTATTTCCTTGCCCATTTCCCGAGAATATTTATCCAGAAAATGCTGGGCAAGGAGACGAAGATCGCTCTTTCTTTCTCGAAGCGGAGGCACCTTTATTTCAATGACATTCAGACGATAAAAAAGATCTTCCCGGAAATTTCCGGCGATAACTTCATCTTCAAGTCTCTTGTTGGTTGCGGATATAATCCGGATATCAACTGAGATATCCTCATTGCCGCCAACCGGTTTAAATATATGTTCCTGAACAGCCCTCAAAAGCTTTACCTGGACAGGGGGGGTGAGTTCACCGATTTCATCGAGAAAAATCGTTCCTTTATCCGCAACCTCAAAAAGTCCCTTTTTATCCTGGGTGGCACCGGTAAAAGACCCTTTTTTGTGGCCAAAAAGTTCGCTTTCCATTAACGTCTCAGGGATACCGCCACAGTTTAAAACCACAAACGGCTGTTCACTCCTTCGGCTTTGCTCATGGATGGCTTTGGCGATTAATTCTTTACCGGTTCCACTTTCTCCGGTGATAAGGATGCTTGTTTTTGTTTTGGCAACCTGTATAATAAGGTTATAGATATGCCTCATGCTGGGACTGTTTCCAACAATCTTTCCAAAATGCATGGTTCTCTTGAGTTCATCATCCAGAACCTCTTTTTCATGCTCTATGGTTTTAAGATTCAGGGCATTTCTTATGGTCTGTTTAAGTTCCTCATTATCGAATGGTTTGGGCACAAAATCATAAGCGCCTTGGTTCATGGCTTCAACGGCTGCCTCGGTCGTTGCATAGGCTGAAATCATAATGATCAAGGCATCCGGGTTCTGGGCTTTTGCCGCCTTTAACACATCCAGGCCGGTAATATCCCCGAGCCTGATGTCGCAAAGCAACAGATCAAAGTATGTTTTATTTATCATTGATACGGCATTGCGGCCATTTTCCGCAAATGAAACCTTGTACCCTTCCCTGCCGAGCAACACTTCCAATAACTCGCGCATGCTCAGTTCATCATCGACAACCAGTATGTGAGGCGTATCGTTTGTCATTGTTCATTTCCTGTCCGATGTTCCTTCTCAGCTTCTTACCTTCTGATTTTCTGACCTCTGGCTTCTGACCATGAAAGCATAGAAAAGAGAAATGAGGAAATAGGAATTAGGGATTAGATATTCTGCATTTTATCCGTAAAATGCTTGATTGGACCATATCCCATAACTCTTTCCTCTACTCTCTATCCTATTTTCTCTTTCTTCTTTACTCTATCCTCTTTCCTCTCTTCTCTTTCCTCTTTTCTCTACTCTATTTGATATCCTTCCTGATAAACGATCTTGCCCTCAACCATTGTTAAAACCGCCTTGCCTTTCATATCCCATCCGTCAAAAGGGGTATTGCGGCTGAGGGATCGGAAATTATCCGCAGCGACTCGATACGATCTTTCAGGGTCAATTATAGTAATATCAGCCGGACGTCCGATATGCAATCCGTTTTTCAGCCCGAGGATGCGTGCCGGGTGGGTTGACATTTTTTCAACAAGAACGGTCATGGAGATCACACCGTCTTGGACCAGCTTTAAAGATAGGGAAACCGAGGTCTCAAGCCCGATGATACCATTTGCCGCCCGATCGAATTCTACTTGTTTTTCAATAAAAGAATGAGGGGCATGATCGGTGGCGATAACATCGATGGTTCCGTCCGACAGCCCCTGACAAACAGCCTCCCTGTCAGAACCCGATCTCAAGGGGGGATACATTTTGGCGTTGGTATTATAATTTTTAACGGATTCGTCTGTCAGTGTAAAATAATGGGGCGCGGTTTCCGCGGTAACGGGTATTCCTCTTGTTTTTGCATCCTTTATGGCCCTTACCGATTCTTTTGTGCTGACATGGGCGATATGAACGGGAACGCCGGTCAATTCACACAGGGCGATATCCCTTAAAACCATTATACTTTCAGAAGCATTGGGTATTCCCGCAAGTCCCAGTTGGGTTGCCACCACACCTTCGTTCATGGCGCCGCCCGCAGCCAGATCAAGATCCTCGCAGTGGGAAATCACCGGCAGATCGAATCCTTTTGAATATTCCAGGGCCCTTCGCATGAGCCGGCTGTTATTCACCGGTTTGCCGTCATCGGATACGGCAATTGCACCGGCTTTTTTTAACTCTGCATATTCACAGAGCCTGCCCCCTTTAAGTCCCTTGCTGATTGCAGCAACCGGATACACACGAACCGTGTCCGCTGCCTCGGCTTGTTGTAAGATATATTCCGTAACCTGTCTGCAGTCATTGACCGGGTCTGTGTTTGGCATACAGCATATTGCCGTAAATCCACCAAACGCCGCGGCCAGAGAACCGCTTTCAATGGTTTCTTTATATTCATGTCCGGGCTCGCGCAAATGCACATGCATATCGATCAAACCGGGGGTCACTATTTTATCCGACGCATCTATTATCTTTGCTTCCGGATACTCACCTTCTGCCGACCCGTGCTTTTTTATTTCAACGATCTTACCGTCCGCAATAAGGATATCCATTATACCATCTAAATTTCCGGGATCAATAACCCTGCCGCCCTTAATCAGAATCAGCATTTCGTGCACCTCCGGTCACCAGATATAAAAGAGCCATGCGCACGGCCACACCGTTTGTTACTTGGTCAAGGATAATGGAATAGGGCCCGTCTGCAACATCATAAGCAATTTCAACCCCCCTGTTTATGGGCCCCGGATGCATAATCAGCACATTCTCTTTGGCTTTTTTCAGTTTGGCTGTTGTCAACCCATACACGGCTGAATACTCACGTTCTGATGGAAACAAAAAGTCTTGCTGCCGCTCCTTTTGTATTCTTAACATCATAATAACATCCGCATCACGGATAGCCTCTTCTACGTTGTAGCTGACGGAAACGCCAAGGGATTCGATCCCCTTGGGAATCATGGTGCGGGGACCTGCCAGTACCACATGGGCGCCCATTTTTGTGAACCCGATACTGTTTGATCTGGCGACCCGGCTGTGAGAGATGTCACCGATTACAGCAATTCGCAGACCGGATATTTTGCCTCTATTTTCTCTAACCGTCATCAGATCAAGAAGGCATTGGGTGGGGTGGGCGTGCATGCCGTCACCGGCATTGATAATCGAAGGCTTCATTATTTTTGCCAGCATATGAGGGGCGCCGGCGGAACCATGCCGTATAACGATCACATCGGGGTTCATGGCTTCAATAGTTCGCGCAGTATCGATCAGGGTTTCTCCTTTGACCATGCTGCTGGAACTTGCGGATATGGAAAGACTGTCCGCACTGAGCCGCTTGGCGGCAATATCAAAAGATGTGCGGGTACGGGTGCTGGGTTCATAAAAAAAAAGAACCACGGTCTTACCCCTTAGCGCGGGAACTTTTTTGATCGGCCGTTGGGAAATCTCTTTCATTTTGTCCGCTGTGTCCAAAATTAAGTTGATCTCGTCAACGGAGAGCGACTCCATATCCAGGATATGTTTTTTTGAAAACCGCATGCGACACCCGATTTGCGAAAGTGCTAAGTTTTAAGTATCTGTTTAATATAATTGATTTTATTCCCTAAACCGGACAAACCTGAAAAGTTACAAGTGAGCTAAAGTTTGAAGTGAGCTAAAGTGAAGGTGTCGCTACGCTCCGGCTTTTAAAAAAATTGGCAGTATTCCTCAACTTTAGATCACTTTAGATCACTTTAGGCACTTATTGCGCTCTAATGATAACCCGTTCCAGGTATAAAACAAAGCCGGGTTCTTTTAGCACAGATTTTTACTTGAGTATTTGCCCGATCCTCTTCCACCTGACTCCGAAATCTTCCTTGTCCCAGGACCAGTAGATGATCAAGGCTTTACCTTTCACCGCCTTCAAATCCACAAAGCCCCAAAACCTGCTGTCGTAGCTTTGATCCCGGTTGTCTCCCATTACAAAAAGTGAATGTTCGGGAACAACAACCTGGCCGAAATTATCCCTGGGTTGTATAACTGCCGAAAAAATGTTCGGGTCCGTATGAATTCCGTAGTCATGATTAAGCAGGGTGTGGTTCACATAAACCTTTTTGTCACGCACCTCAATTACATCTCCTGCGACGCCTATGACCCGCTTGATAAAATCCTTACTGGGGTCCTCGGGAAACTTAAAGACTATGATATCCCCGCGTTTCGGATTTTTTATCGGGATAATCGTTGTCTGTGAAAATGGAATCTTGACCCCGTAAATAAATTTATTAACCAGGATGTGATCTCCGATTAAAAGGGTCTGCTTCATGGAACCCGAAGGGATTTTAAAGGCCTGAATGACAAAGGTCCGAATGAACAGTGCCAGAACAATGGCCACAAGGATGGCTTCAATATTTTCTCGAAGACCGCTCTTTTTTTTGCGGACTTCCTCTTTATCAGGTTTAGCGGAATTTTTTTTCTTCAAATTTATATCATACCTTAAATGTAATAAATGTAAATTTTAAAACCTAACCCGGATAAGCCGGTAAAGTTACAAGTGAACTAAAGTTTGAAGTGAGCTAAAGTGAAGGTGTCGCTACGCTCCGACTTTTAAATAAATTGGCAGTATTCCTCAACTTTAGATCACTTTAGATTACTTCAAACTTAATTGGTAAGCATTTTTTTTCCACAAAAAACACAAAATTTGCAAATGCGTGCCTATAACGTGATGAATGCGACTTTCTGGGATTTCCTCAATTATAAAACAAAAATATACCTCTCAATAACAAATTGCTGCAAATACCCGCTGCCACGTCATCCATCACAATGCCTGCGCCCCCGGATAATTTTCTTTCAATCCATGAAATCGGATACGGCTTCCAGATATCCAAAGCTCTGAATATAAGAAATCCAAAAGCAACGGAAATCACGTTAAACGGAAGCCCTGTGAATGTTACCAGAATACCCGCAATTTCATCAATGACGATACAGCCCGGATCTTCCGTATTTACTATTTTCTCAGCCCTCTGAGCGATCCATATGGAAAAAAAAATAAAAATTACGGTTAAAAATACAGCGATCGACAAATTGATTTTAGAAAGAAAAAAGCAAAGCGGAAGTCCCAGGATAGACCCAAATGTTCCGGGAGCAAAAGAGATGTTCCCAATAAAACAGCCGGTCGCAAAAAACATGACCGATTTCTGTTTTAAATTCATGGTCCGTCTCTATAGCCTGACATCTTCTTTGTCAAGTAATACCTTACTCTTGCATAAAATTTAATAAAAATCTTTACGTTACGTATGTGAACCGAGTTTATTTTGCCCTGAAAAACCTGATCCTTCCCCGCGAAGCGGGATCTTCGATGGGCCAAGCCTGTCCCGCATTGCGGGCGTCAGAGTTCTCCGGCTCTGCCTGAAGATTCGCTGCAAGAGTTTAAAAATGAGCTAAAGTTTAAAGTGAGCTAAAGCCCGCCCTGGTGCGACTATTCCATGTATGTTGATATCGGCTATACATCATTGCAAATCTGCCTTTTTGAATATAGCGTATTGGTGATCGGTCTGGGCCAGGGTTAAGGAATTCTGTCAATAATATAAAATCAGCGGAGCGAAGCGACACCATAACCCCGGAGGAATAGGCTCCGCATTCCACAGGGTAAACTTTAGGCACTTTAGATCACTTTAGACACTTTTAACTTGTACGGCTTTAAGTAAAACAGCCCCTTTCAGGGGAAAACCAAAGCATAGTCATTTGGACCAGGATTTTTTACTCGCTGACCGATCTTATAATGGTATCGTATACCCTGCGTATGGGAAGCTTATTTTCAAGTGCTATGTTTTTGCAGACTTCATACTCCGGCACAATCCGAACGCTCCCGCCCGGCTCTGTAATCCGTTTGACCTGAATTTCGCCGTAGGCTGTTTTCATAATAACGGTTTCACGGGTCAGCATGCACCGTTTGGCATTATAATATCTTATGCCCAGTGTGCTGGTTTCAGATAAAATACAATCCATCAGAACCTCTTTCAGATTTCTCCGGCACAGAACCTGTACCAGTGTGCCGGGTCTGTTTTTTTTCATAAACACAGGAATCCAGTAGACATCCAGAGCGCCTTGTTCAAACAGGCGATCCATCAGGAATCCGAACACCTCCGGGTTCATATCGTCAATACAGGTTTCCAACACCACAACCGTATCTTTATGAAGGGCTGATATTTGGCCGGTGTCACTTTCCAAGCCGGTTCCCATAATAACCCGCAATAGATTGGGAATCGATTCTATGTCACGTTTGCCGGCTCCGTAACCGGTTTTTTCAATAATCATCTCCGGCAGTTCCCCATAAGACCCCGCCAGGGTAACAAGGATTGCCGCACCGGTCGGGGTAACCAGTTCATGGGGTATTTTTGTGCCATAAACCGGAACCCCTTTAAGGATGCCCAGAGTTGCCGGCGCCGGCACCGGCAGGGTTCCATGGTCACAGGAAACAAACCCTTTTCCCAAGGGGATATGCGAAGCAATTACCGTTTTAATACCCAAGTAATCCATACACAGCGCCGTTCCCACGATATCAACAATCGCATCAATACCGCCCACTTCATGAAAATGCACCTGGTCAACGGTGCACCCGTGAATCACGGCTTCAGCTTGTGCAATCCGTTCAAAAATGTCACGGCTCATCTGTTTGATGTTCGAAGATAACGGGCTATTAATTATCAGTGACCGTATTTGAGCATGGTCTCTGGATGTCGTGTCATCTTCTACCTGAACCCGAACACTTTTCGCCGTAATTCCATTACGAAATACCGTGTCAACACAAATATCGAAACCTGCCAAAGGAAGCCTTCCCAATTGATCTTTCAGCCATTCTACGGGCACTCCAAGGTCTAAAAACGCCCCCAAGGTCATATCTCCGCTGATACCCGAAAAACAGTCAAAATAAGCAATCATGGTTTTTCTTTCGTTAAGGTCGTTCATATCGTCCCGGTTAAATTCGCTCCGCTTTAGGCAATTCGCTTTCAGCCTCTCAAAAAATTAACGTCCAACATCGAACGTCCAACGTTGAACATCGAATAATGATGTCGCTCCGCTCCTCAATTTAATTTCATTTTTTTGTCTTTCATTCAACATTCGATGTTGGACGTTCGATGTTCGATGTTAATCTTTTTCACTAACCCTTCTCACTTTCTGACTTTCTTGCCCTTTCTGTCCTCTGACCTCTTACCTCTGACTTCTGTTTTCTGTCCTCCGATCTCTGCTCTTCTCACCTTCTGATCTTCTCACCTTCTGCCCTCTGACCTCTGACTTCTGTCCTCTGACTTCTGACTTCTGACCTCCGATCTCTGCTCTTCTCACCTTCTGATCTTCTAACCTTCTGCCCTCTGCCTTCCGTTCCCGACACCTGACACCTGACACCTTCTTTCCGTCCTCTACCCAACCGTATGAACCCTAATAATCTCAAGCAAAAGTTCCGTTGTCCGAACCATATCATCAAGACGCACGGATTCGCGCACCGTATGCATATCCCGCATTCCTGTTCCTAAAACACCCGTCATGATACCCTTTTCAAAGAAAATATTGGCATCCGCACCGCCCCCGCTTGTCTTTGTTTTCATTTTTCTTCCTAAGTTTTCAGCGGCTCTGCAGGCGAGTATAACAACCGGGTGATCGTCAGGAACATATGTGCTGGGAAAATCTTTTTGGATATCGGTTTCAAGACGGGGAAGTGCGTCATCAGAGTTCATCCCGTTATAATTTTCCACAATCCCCTTGAAAGACGATAAGATTTTATCGGTAACCTTATCCATTTTTTCCTCATCATGGCTTCTCACCTCACCCTTGATCGTCACCAGGTTGGGTACGATATTCGTGGCCGTGCCGCCTTGAATTATGCCGATGTTGCAGGTTGTTTCAGGATCAATTCGTCCGAGTTCAAGGCTTGCAATGGCTTTGCTTGCCAGTGAAATCGCATTTATGCCTTTTTCCGGGGCGGCGCCGGCATGTGCATCTTTCCCGTGGACTCTGAACTCAAACCGGTTTGCACAAGGCGCCCGGGTAACAATGCCTTCCGTATCCGTAGCATCCAGAGCATAACCGAATGTTGCGGTAACACGATTCAAATCAAGATGTTTTGCGCCCAAAAGACCGATCTCCTCGCAAACCGTAAACACAAGTTCGAGCGGACTATATGGCAGATCATTTTCCTGGATAATTTTCAGGGTTTCTAATAGTATGGCAATGGCACTCTTGTCGTCCGCGCCCAAGATTGTAGTCCCGTCACTGGTAAAAACACCGTCCGAAAAAACCACGGTCACGCCTTTGCCCGGCTCCACGGTATCCATGTGTGCATTCAGAAGAAGCGCCGGCGCCGGCCTGTTTCCCTTAAACTTGGCAATAAGGTTCCCGGTATTGCTGCCGATCTTATCTCCAGCGCCGTCAACAAATGTCTCTGCTCCCATTGACTCCAGTATGTTTTTAATTTCTCCGGAAATTGCGCGTTCCTCTCTGGATACACTGTCAATTTCTGCCAGAAATTTAAATGTTTCCGCCAACCTGTCTTTATTTACCATATTCCAACCTCTATGTATCCGATCCCAGTGAGCCGATGACGGTCTCGTAAAAAGTCCAACTTCTGCGTTGTGCTGCATTTCGTAACCATTCAACGTACAACAAGTACGCCTCATGATTACAAAATTTGCACGCCTTGAATTTGACCTTTTTACAAAACCGTTTATATCGGACTTTTTACGAGTTCCTCAGCCGATAGCCGAAAAGAATTCAGCCGGTTGAGCCGGTTGTACCGGCTGACGAGCTATCCTATTCATAACAAAACCATTGACAAAAATACAATTGATAATATTATGAGAGCATAACTAACGGAAGTGCGCAGCTTGCTGGTGAGGCTCCCGGACTTCAAATCCGGTGTGGGGCGCTAGAACCGTCCCGGGTGGGTTCGATTCCCATGCACTTCCGCCATTTTAATTTATTATATCAATTAATTAACGCCACTTGCATCCCCCCATTCCTAACACAAAACGACCACAAGTGCAACCCATAAGCCCAAACATTAAAAATTCCTTTTTTCGCCCCTCCCCTTTGATTTAATATTGAAGTCCTGGTTTTTTTGGACCGATTTTTTTTACACAAAAGATAGCATCGCTAATTTTTTAAAACAAAATAAATGAGGTCTTTATGTTGGTGAAAGTTTAAATTTATAAAACAGTATGTAATATTTTGAATTATATAATAATAACACACCTTCGAGATTAGCTATTAAAATGTTAGAACTCCGCTCAATACATACCAAGTGTTAGAAAATCTAGTACCATAAAATGGTATTTCTAATACTAAAGTATTAGTTTTCCGGTCCAAAAAAATACGAAAAAAATCATACTTTTTTCGTATTTACATGGTGATAAATGAATTGGTATAAGGCAGTTGAAGTAAAAAATTCGGAAAATCAAACAAACCAGCTCTCGCAGGAAAGCCGGTTTCCCCAACCGGCCCTTCCAATTTCCTGCGCTTTTTCTTAAAACCGGAATTTTGCAAAATCCTGCCCAGTGGGGGGCGTCAAGGGTGAAGTCCCGCTCTTAGCGGGACCAACCCTTGAAAACGCAATTCCAAGATTCCCACCTCCGGATACTCCAGCAAGGCCATTGCTGATGAGCTTTTCATCAGTGTGCATACCGTCAAAACCCATGTTATAATAATTGCTATCAGCCGGCGTCAGGCGTCGTTGCGGGCCGCCAAACCCCTTCAGTGACTAAGGGTAGACGCAGAATAACTGTGGTTCCCTTTTCGGTGTCACTCCGGCATTCAATGGTGCCGCGATGCGCATCGATAATTGTCTTAACGATGGACATACCCAGGCCCGTGCCTTTTTTTCCTTTGGTGGTAAAGAACGGATCAAAAATATGCTCCAGAACATCCGGATCAATGCCGGAACCCGTATCTTCTACCGCCACACAAAGGTGCGATTCCTGAACCGTCCCTCTAATCCGTATGATTCCTGAATCTGACATGGCTTCCACGCTGTTTTTAATCAGGTTGTTCATCGCCTGGTAAAACAGGCGGGGGTCCGCGTTAATCTCGGGCAGGCCAGTGGACCAATCCAGTTGCAAACGGATCTGTCTTTTTTCAGCCTCGGGCTCATGTACCGCCAGAACCTCTTTGATAACGGGGCCTAACGCAATCTTTGTCATTCGCAATTCCGGCATTTTGGCAAACTGCAGAAAATTATGAATGAACTCCCTGACCCGGGCGGATTCTTTGTCCAGAACCTCAAGGGCCTTTGTGCCTTTTTGACTGAGGGGTTCTTCCTTGAGCAGGGTGAGGATCATACCCACGTTGTTGAGCAGGTTTCCCACTTCATGGGTGACCTTGCTGGACGTGGTACCCAAAACCGCCAGGTTTTTGGCGTGGACAAGCTCCTTGGCGGTCTCCACCTCCCGGCGGATATGTTCTTTAAGAGAATCGGTCATGTCATTAAATGCCACGCCCAGATCGCCGATTTCATCTTTTGAGTCAATGGAGACTTTCTGCTCCAGATCCCCCTGCCCTATTCTCTGAACCTGTTGATGAAGGGTTTGAATCGGAGCCATAAAGCGATTGACAACCCACCATCCCAATACCAGGACTATGAGACAAATACTACCGGTGATTAAGACTGCCCGGGAAATATTCCGATACAGATACGCATAGATCTCCGGCATGGGCTGTTCCAGGACAATGACCCAGTCAAAGCGAGGAACATATGCGCCCAAACAAATAAACCGTGTGCCATTTTTTTGCTCGATCCATCTTACCGGTATGTCCGACGCACGGACCTCTTTAAGTATCTCCGGCTTTTTGCTCGGAGGTACACTTACCACCCGGTCGATTTCCCGATGCGCAATGTATCGCCCGGACAGGTCCATAATATACACGTGCCCGGTCCGGCCGATGGTAATTCCTTCCAGCACGTCCCATACGGATTTCAGGTTCAGCTCCCCCCACAGGATCTCTCTGACTTGTCCCAGTCTCACAACCGGCACCGCAATGTTGATGAGCGGAATCCTGTCCTCGGTCAACCGCACGCCGGAAACCGCAGTCTGGCCGGACAACGCCTTTTTGAACAGCGCACGTTGTCCGGGGCCAAAATCCTGCGCTTCCCATCGGGTGGATGCAATGGGGTTTCCCTGCGCGGAAATCAGGGAAACACATATAAATTCAGTATTCTTGTGGTTAAAGGCTGCCAGGGCCATCTGTTTTTGCCACGGGTCCAGTTTGGTGGCGGACATGGCCAAACCAAGGGTTTCAAGACCCCGGTGCGCATGTTCCATGAAAAGCCCGATTTCACCGGCCGAGCTTTTGATGATATTTCCGTAATCCTGATTGATGGTCTTTTGAAAATACCCGTAGCTGGTCCAGGTCAAAATAACGCTGGTAATAACGATAGACAGGACAATAAAGGGAAGGACAAACAAAAGGAACTTGTAGAGTATTTTTGTTTTGCGAGATCTCTTCTTCACACCAATATTTCCTGACGGTTTCGTAAAAAGTCCAACTTCTGCGTTGTGCTGCATTTCGCAATCATTCAACGTACGAAAAGTACGCCTCATGATTACAAAATTTGCACGCCTTGAATTTGAACTTTTTACGAAACCGTCCAAATCGGACTTTTTACGAGTTTATCATTTCCTATATTTTGCATGAAAATGAATGAGAATCTTTATAATTCTGAACTAAAGGCAGACTATGGCTTCACCCCTAAGTGCCTTGTTGAAGCTAAGCGGAAATCCCGATATCGGGGCATATGAGAGCCGCCGACTCGTGCAAAATTCAGTAGATGGTCCCAATATTTGCCAAAAAGAGGTGGGTTGACGCCTTTTTTCCTTTAATCCATATGTCGACATTTTGCAACAGAATTGAATTTGACTTTTTACGAGACCATCAAATTCGAATGACGCGCAAAACCGCTTGCCTTCACCAGCATTGATGCTGCCAGCATGAGCAACGCCCCGACCATCAATAGGGAACCGGTATCCAACAGTTTTAACACCAATGCGCTGCCCAAGGTTGCCCCGAGACAGCAGGCACCTCTTAATGTCAAAAGCACCGATACGATTCTACCCACATGGAGCGCCGGACTGTTTTTCTGAATCAGACTTTCAAGTAATACGTACATAAAGGTAAACCCGCATCCAAACGGAACCATAAGCCAGGAGAGTTGAAATGGGGGCGTCATCTTGCCCAGTACGGCCATTGCCGCTGACAGAGTAACAAAAATGACTATAAGAGCACGCCGGAGATTCAAGGCCGCCGACCATCGAAGCAACAGCGTGGACAGAAAAGCGCCCGCCTGATAAAGGGACATGAGAAAACCCCACTGTGAAATATCCCCTCCGAAGCGATCCTTAAAAAGCAGGGGAAGGGAAATATTTAAAATTCCGCCGCCCAAAAGGACAAATCCTAACATGATAAAATAGATTCCCAGATTGCAATTGTTGTTGAAGATCACGCGGTATGCTGAAAACCAATTTCGCCGGTTTTGCAGTTTAGAATTCGGGATAGTTTTATTTTCCTGGACAGCAGCGTTTTTCGACAGCATGACAACAGCGCAAATAGCGATCAGAAAAAGAAGCCCGGCCATTCCCAGGGCCGCACGTTTGCCGATCTGGGTGATTGTCCATCCCACAATAAAAGGTGATGCAACGGCCCCGGCGATGGCCACCCTTTCGTTCAGGGCATTAAAGGAAATCAGCCGGTTTCCGGGAACCAGGAGGGGAATAATCGTAAGCCTGCCGATAGTGAAAAAAAGTGACGCGCAAATGAATAAAAGATAGACGGCAATGACCGCTTTCGGCAAAACGCTGAACACAAGGGCTGCGACCAGTAAGCATTTAAACACAAGGGTTCCTGCCAGACATCTGTGGAGACCGATCCGATCAACCAGCAAACCGGCAAAAGGACTCAATAAAATGGACGGCGCCTGCTCGACCGCACTCAGCCATAACAGATTCGACAGGCAATCACCTTCTTTAAATATGAGCAGATCGAAAAGTGTCAAACTGACAAACCGTTTTCCAAAATCTGCCCAAAAATCGGCGGCAATGATCAGATACTGCCTTTTCACGATGCCTGCCCATTGCTGCGAAAGCCATCCTGAGATAATGCTGCGAACACTTGTGCCCGGATATAGTCCTCCAGCAGGCTGCGGTAGATATCATAGTGACAGTCGATACCGTTAAAATCATTCTGCCGGGTAAGGGCCTGAAGCCGGCATCCACCCATGCACAGGGGCAGCAGCTCGCATTGTTTCAGGCACTGATCGGGCAGCTTGCGATTCAAAAGCTGTGATTCAGCGACAAAGTCGATGCCGGTTAAGACGTTGCCGTAAGCCATTTCACCGCCCTGGAGAGAGGGACAGGGGATGATTGAGCCGTCCGTGTCAAAGACATAAATGGAGCGAAAATCTGCCATACAGAGGTTCGAAGGGACGCTTCCGTTTACCGGAACCCCCCGCTGTGAGGCCTCTTTTTTTAAAAACATGAATTTCTCGACCTCCCCCATACCGGCACAAAATTCGGTCTGACCTCTTTTTTTTAGAATAGGAGTAAAGGCAATATCTTCCACCCGGATATTCCTGCTATTCATATCATCCAGCATTTCCGGAATCCGCTTAAAATCACTCGCCCCTGCGTCATACTGACATTCAATATACATGGGAATGGAACCGGAAATCTTCTCCAGGTTTTTCATGATCGTCTCATAGGTTTTACCTCCGCCGGCAGAAGGACGCAGGCAATCATGCACCTCAGCCGGACCGGCCACGCTGACCCGGACCGCTGTCAGGCCGACGGCCTTCAACTTTGTAATGACCGCCGGGGTAATAAGGGTGCCGTTGGTCGTTATGGTAAAGCCGTAATCGATTCCCTTGCCCTTGCAAAAGTAAAACCGCCGGGAGGCGCTCTCTATAATCACATCCAAATTCATGAGCGGTTCTCCGCCGAGATAATCGTCCCTGACCTGCTGCGGGTGATTGCTTTCAATCTGTTCAAGATAGAAATCGTCCATTTTACGGGCAATTGCCGCAGACATGTCTTTGGCTTCAAGGACCAGGATGCAGTAGGTGCATTGGTTGTTGCATTTCCTGGTAACAAGGATCTTTGATCTCATTGTGCTGAAATCGTGCACATGCCGGTCTTTCCATTCCTTGAACACCACGGTTTCGTCAACGCCCTCAAAGACCAAGATGCCTTGTTGAATCAACTGTCCAACTGTTTCAACGTCTCCAGTCAGATCGGTATTCAAGATGTTTATCCATTTCGATCCCGTCATTAGAATAAAAGCCTCTGTCATTGTGCTATATACAGCGATGAGTTTATCCCCCCTGTCTTCAACAGGCAGAGTCACCGCAAATCTCGATAAGTGATATCCGGTCATGATAAAATCTCCTTCTTAATAAAGTCCCCGGAGAACCCGGACTTCTCTGGGGAGGTTAAAGTTTTTTATGAATTAGTTGCGGCTGGATGGACCAGCATCACAACATCCCATACCCGACGCTCTGACTGCAAATGTACCGCTTTGGATCAGCATCATGTTCTCTCCCCCCTTTCTTGGTGAATTTATGTCCGATTAATATTGATGCACGCATGCTGGTATAAGAGCATTTCAAGATGCATGCCTGAATTTTTAGTGGAAGAGATAATATTTAAACCGCCTGTTATTGCTTGCTAAATATACTTTTCCACGAGAGAAGTAATCGGTTTGAAAAGAGATAAAGTTCGAACTTTCGGAGATAAGTTCGAACATAAAAGCGATAAGTATAAACTTGCTTGGGTCTTGAATATTATGATTAGCCACAGACACACGGAAAATGAATGAAGCGTTTGGAATGATGGGATGCTATAGAGCTGGAATGGTGGAATAATGGGGTGAAAAAGTTTTGCGCGGATCTTTTATAGAAAACTTGATCCTCTGGACCATGATTCTTTACCGGTACCTAAGCGCTGCATGTCTTAAGCGGTAGATTCCCTCATGGGTAAGGGAAAAGGGGTGGGGCAGACTGAACCGTTTGGACATGACGTCAATAGAGTTTTTATGAAATAAAAAGGCGCCGGGCTGAAGGGATGTGATGAGTGCATCTAATTTATAAAAAAACTCTTGCTTCTTTTTAGGGTCTTTTTCTTCAAAACCCTTTTTTATGAGACGGTTTACTTCCGGATGTTCGAAACATCCGGCTTTTGACCTTCCTTCAGTAGTATTGGACCAAAACGTCTTCAAATATTCAGTATGATGATATATGCCACTAAGCTCTGTAATCAAGGCTTGAAACTGATTATTTCTAAGGTATCTTCTTTGAATGTCTTCAAAGGCAAGCGCCTGGAGCCGCACTCGGATACCAAGGTCGTTTAAACAAAGTTGAATATAGCGGGCCACCTTTTTTTCGATCTGGCTTTCTTTAAACACAAGGAGGTTAAATTCAAAGGGTTTTCCGTCCTTGTAAAGACAGCGGGTCTTTGTATCATGGGACCAACCGGCTTTTTTTAATAAAGTCAGTGCCTTTTGAGGGTCAAAGGGCACTGGTTTTATCTCAGGATTGTGATACGGCGAGTCAACCCCCATGGGACCATTGGCAACCTTTCCATAGCCTTGTAAAATGTCCTTTACAATATGTTCACGGTCAATGGCGTAAGTCAGGGCCATTCGGACCTTTGGATCGGAAAAGAGCAGGTCATATGTGTTGTATAAAAGGATCGTATAGTAACGGAGTGTATATTTATCAAAATAAAATCTGTCTTTGTATTGCTGAATCATTTCATAATTTTTAGGTGAAATCTCCTGGGCGACATCTGTATCGCCCGCAAGAAGTCTGATCCATGATTTTTCTTTGTCGGGCTGGTAGTAGAAAACGATTTTATCTAAAGATGGTTGTCCGTTGTAATAATCGGTATTGGCTTCAAGATATATCTCTTTGTTATCGATTCTACTTTTGAATTTAAAGGGACCGGACCCTATGGGATGGTGGTAATAATCAATTTTTTTGTCTTCGGGATTAGGAAAGATTTCAGAATCCCATATCTTTTGAAGTATTAAATTGTCTTCTTTCTTAAGGTGGATACACAAGATGGTATCGGACAACAGGGTAATCCGGCCGATGACTAAATTTAAACCAAGGTGTGAATTCTTTATCCTTGTATCAAATGAATATTTTACATCCCGTGAAGTAACGGCTTGCTTGTTATGAAACAGTGCATCTTTTCTCAGGTGAATGGTCCATTGCAATTTTTCAGGATCAAAAACCCATTTGGTCGCAAGGTCGGGCCTTAATTTCCCACTGCTGTCCGGGACAAAAAGATAGCTGTATAACAGAGGAAAAATATGGTTTGAACCGGAAGATTTGACAGTTGCAGGATTTAAGGAGGTAAAGGGGGCGTTTACATCATATCGAAGCACATTTTCATTGGATAGGGCCATTCGTTCGCGAGGGTCGTCAGGTTTACCGCATGAAACCGTAATCGCAGCAAAGAGCAGACCAAGCACGACTAAGCTAACGGTTCTGGGCCGTTGTAAGAAAACGTTCGGCAAGCCCATATCCTGATTTGTTGGCTTTTTTCCCATTGTGAACGCAAATATGGTTTTTCGATAACTTCCTTCCCTAAAACTCAAATCGCACCCCGCCTTCGACCCACCGGTCCGGCTTGGGCCAGACCTCGCGGTAAAGGTATGTGGAGTTGAAGAGATTGTACACGGCGCCAAACATACTTGCTTTGCCGTATTTTTTTAAAAATGGGAGCTTGACGTTTAACAGATAGTCAAAAATAAACACTTTATCCCGGGTTTCCGGGTAGGTGGAATTATGGTCGATATATTTCCCGATTACGGAATGGGCCATATACTTATAGGCATATACGGCAGATGCATTGTACATGGTTTTCGGAATATCCCGGATCTCTTCGTGGGTCTCTTCATCTTTGACATCTACGTAGCTCGCGCCGAATGATACGGCCAGTCCGAAGTCAAAATTCGCGGATATATTCCCTTCCACGCCCTGCCGCCGGACCTCGTCGATGTTTTCAAACCGCTCCGTTTCCCAGTCATAACGGATGAGATCATCCACGTCTGCACGAAAAAGATTCAGCTCAAGTTTTAAGCGTTTGAACACCCGGAGTTGCCCGCCGAGCTGATAGTTGACGGCGATTTCCGGTTCCAGATCCTTATTGCCGTACAAGGGATCGTTTACCCATGCACCGGGCGGAGCTGAAAATCCTTTGGACACCTGGGCCCGTACAAGGGCGTCGGCCCATGGAAAACGATAGACCACACCGCCGGAAGGACTGACTTCAGAATCGAATTCCCGGTTGTCGTCATAGCGGATGCCGGCAGTGAAGGTTACATTCCCTATGGTAAGCGTATCATTGGAATACACGGCCCAGTTTCCGGTCTCGTACGTTTGGGAGTAATTTGCCCAGTCGTATTCGCCCCAGTCCCCGTCAAAGCCCAGGTTGAGGGTGTTGGCATCGGTTATGTCCCAGTTGATCCGCGCGCTTGTCCCCCAGATTTCATCCTGGTAATCATTATAAATCTCCCGGTGGTCCGGATAAACATCCTCGATGGTATTCTCGAATTCATGGTGCCGGCCCTCAAGGGTCAAAATTAGATTGTCGGCGGGTGCGGTTTCAAAAAGCAAACGCTCATAGGTTCGCTTGCTATCCATATCGTCCCAGAAATCGGGATAGTTGAGGATCGGATCTTCATTTTGGCCCTTGTCATAGCTGTAGATAAAATTCAAGCGACTTCTGGTTCCCAGATCATAGTTGATTTTGGCATACACGGCATCCTGTTGGTATTGAGTGTGGCGGATAAAACCGTCGCTCCGTTCGTGGGTCATGGAAACAAGATACCCCAATCGATCTTTGGTGCCGCTGACGGTTCCCCGGCTTTTTGAGGTTTCATACTCTCCGTAAGACGTCCGCACATCCGCGGCAAAGGTTTTTTTGCGCTCCGGCTCTTTGGTAATAATGTTGATGACCCCGCCCAGAGAAGATCCCCAGGCTGAAGATGCCGCGCCTTTGTAAATTTCGATCCGGTCGATGGTGTCAACGGGAATGTAGGAAAGGTCGGTCATGGGGTTGGCCAGTTGATTCAGCGGCACATTATCCTGAAAAACAGCCACATGACGAATTTCCGAGCCCTGAATACGAATTCCCGTGGCATCGCTCCCCAGGCCGCCGTTAAACTCCACATAGACCCCGGCAATGTATTGAAGCACTTCGGCAGCACTGGACGCCGGCATCTTTTCCATATCTTCGGCGGTAATAACGGTAATATTGGCGGCAACGTCTTGTTTGGGCGTTTGCACCCGCGTGGCAGTAACCACAACCTCTTCCAGTTGCGCAACAGCCCGGGATTCGGCGACCATATCAGACGCCCATACAACTGGGGGAACCATCATTGCAATAATAACAATCGCAACGCATTCACAGGCATATAAACAACCACACCATTTTCGATGATAAACAGATTTTTTTATTTTCATGCCAATTTCATAATTCCTGACCTGTATACGTAATTTCAACGTGATATGAAGGTTTAGTCGTAATTTCAGACGCAACAATTTGAACATCGAACCCTGGTCGCCTCTGGCGCCGCCGAAGGCGGGTAAACATCGAACGTTCAACGTCGAACGTCGAATGTGGAAGGCGCTCCTGCCCGTCATCGCGAGGTGTACTCAATGCCCTTCGTCCTTTTGTTGGCTCGCTCAGGCGAGGCGGGCGGGTCGCTTTGTTTTTATTATAAATGGTAGAATACATTATTCGATGTTCGATGTTTGACGTTCATCTTTTATATGCCCTCAAGGTGTGGATTCTTCATTAAAATATGTTGAATCTGAATTTACGATAGGTCAGTAGCCCTTGTTTTATATTTCTTCACCTTATCAATCAGGGTCTTGCGACTGATTCCCAGCAGCTCGGCCGCCCGGGTTTTATTTTGGGAAGTTCTCTTCAAGGCGAGTTCGATAATAAATTTTTCCATGGCTTTAAGATTCAAATCAGAAATGTCTTCCGTTGCTCTGGTATTAAAAGGCAGATGTCTTGTTGTAATCATGGATTCACTGCAAGTAATCACGGCCCTTTCCATGACGTTAATCAATTCCCGGACATTGCCGGGCCAGTCGTACAGGATCATGGACGCCAAAGCACTTTCGGAAAGACCGGTAATGGAACGACCATAAACTTGACTAAACCGCTTGACATAGAAATCCGCGATCAGCGGAATGTCCTCTTTCCGGTGTCGCAAGGGCGGAATTTTAATTTCATAGACGTTGATGCGAAAAAAAAGATCCTGGCGAAAGCGGCCTGCAGCAACATCCGCCTGAATATCCCGATTCGTGGCGGTAATGATGCGAAAGTCCGATGATAACGGCAGGTTCCCTCCAACGCGAGTAAAACTTTTTGACTCCAGGACCCTGAGCAATTTTCCCTGAAACCTGGCAGAGGCATCCGTGATTTCGTCCAAAAAAAGCGTACTCTGATGGGCAACTTCAAAAAGCCCTTTTTTTTGTTCAACGGCACCGGTAAACGCGCCTTTTTCATGGCCGAAAAGTTCGCTTTCCAGAACACCGGGAGAGAATTCATTGCAGCCCACCGCAAAAAACGGCTTGGATTTTCTGTCACTCATTTCGTGAATGGATCTGGCAACCAGTTCTTTTCCCGTCCCGGTCTCTCCGGAAATCAAAACCGTAACCGGCAAAAGGGCCACCTCCTTTATGGATTGAACCACCTTTTTGATTTGATTTGACCGCCCGATCACGGGCGGGGCTGCTTTTAAACCCAATGCTTTTTCTTTTTTCAGAAGGGCGATCTCTTTAAACATCTCCCGTTTGGCCACGGCTTCCCGTACGGTTGTCCAAAACAGATCTAATTTGTCATCCATGGGTTTTTCGAAATAATGAAACGCCCCTCTTTTGACCGCCCGGATCGCTTCCTCTGTGGAACCGAATGCCGTAATCAGAATTACGGGAATATCCGGGTACAGGTCCTGAACTTTGGTAAACAGTTGGACCCCTGTCATCTCCGGCATCTGGATATCCGATATAATCAGATCAAATGATTCATTGCTCAAAATCTTGACAGCGTTTTTGGCTGAAGTGGTGGGGGTAATATGAAACTCGCCGGTTTGGGGAAGGCAAAGGAAAAGTTCCAGAAAAGCCTCATTATCATCTATGAGGAGAATCTTGGGTTTTTTCATTGTCCGGGCCGCACGAATTGTTGTGTTCATGGTTTTTGGGCTGAAAGAACTGGTGCTGAGAACCGGTTTAAAAAATGTTTCAACTGGTAACAGGACGAAAAACGAGTTTTGTAACGATTGGTAACACTTCAAACGAACAAGGGTTTTGCCCGTTAAAAAATAACATATGATTACTTATAATTATGTTTTTCCTCCGCATTTTCTCTGTCTGGCATCCTAATTGCTATATTTTAATAATTTAGCTCTTTTATACTTATGGGTCGTTCCTGTAACAATTTTTTACAGGTAACGCAAGAACAAGGTGGGGTATTCCAGGGCAAATGCATTTAATTTCGGTGCAGCGTAGCGACGGCGTGTTTCTCTTGGAAACCGACTGACTGTTTGAAGGGCTTTAGCACGCGTTAGCCCGAGACGAATGAAATGGGGTATTCCCCCTGCGGTTACATAAAAAACATACCGAACAAAACATAACATTTTAAAACTCAGAGAAAATGGCAAAAAAATCCGATCACGATTCTTTACCCAACGCGTTCATTAATGTTGTGGGCCGAAACATGCTGCAAAATGAACTGTTGCTTTCGTTTCTGAAAAAGGAAATAGGCCTGAAAGGCGCATCTTTCCCAAGGCTGGAATCCATAACGAAAATTGACGCCCATGAGCCTGCAATCCCGCAATTGCTCATTTTGGATTGTAAACATGTTGATATGAAAAATCTTTGGACCGACATCCGTTCATGGAATTGTTTAAACTCATCTCCGTGTTTCTTTGTTTTGTGTAATGCCATGGCTGATTCGGTGTTTGAAAAAAAAGCCATGGACAGCGGCATACAGGGCATCTTTTATAACAACAATCCCCTGTCGTTAATCGCCAAAGGCATTTGTGCGGTTTTGCAAGGAGATTTATGGTATTCCAGAAAAGCGATGACCAAATGTCTTATGGAAACAAAATCTTTGGCGGATTCGTCAACACATCCGGCCGCTTCCCGTTTGACATTCAGGGAAAAAGAAATACTTGCCTGTATCGCTTCCGGATACAGCAGCCAGGTCATGGCGGATGAATTTTGCATCAGTGCGCATACCGTCAAAACCCATATTTATAACCTTTACAGAAAGATAAATGTTAACAACCGGCTTCAGGCGTCGTTGTGGGCCACCAAATACCTTTAATTTTCATGAAAAAATCGAAAAGGTTTTAAAATTAAAATTTGATGGAATGTTTTGATATTTTTTTCGATTTTTTTCACCCTACGGGCGAGCCTGATTCAATCATTTGCTGTGTTATCAGGGGTTCGCGGTAAATTACTACAGCTTCACCCCTGATGTCGTGCAAATGAATGAATCAAACTCGTGAAAATTTAAAGGGGTTTATGATTTCACGAGCGATTTCACTGCATCCGCTTTGTTATGCGTCATTCGCGGTGAAATACCACAGCTTCATAACGCATGCCTTGCGGCTACAGCAAACTCCCTCGTGAAATTCACAAATATTCCTTTAATTTTCCTTAAAAATCTGATCCTTATTCTAAACCGGTTCTATCCGGGCCGTAGACAAAGCCATTGTTTTTTTGTTTGGGATTTTGAATTTTGGTCATTGTTATTTGTTTGCTCTTTGGGATTTGTTATTTGGAATTTCAATATGTCAATGAACTTCCAACAAAGCAAATCCTCTCCGGGGCAAACCAAAGACTTATCATGAACCAGGATTCTTTAACTTAAGGGTTAAAACACCATTTTCCTTTTATAGTCGGTGCCTTAAGAGATTCTTCAAGTTGTTTTAAAAACCTGGCCCTGGGTATCTCTTTGGCCCCAAAACGGATAAGGTGCTTTGTTGTTAGCTGGCAGTCTATCATATCAAAGGATAATTTGTTAAGATATTCAACGAGCGTGACAAGGGCTACGTTTGAAGCATTGCTGATCCGGGTAAACATGGATTCCCCGAAAAAACATCTCCCCAGAGAAACGCCGTATAAGCCTCCGGCCAGCTCTCCCTGATGCCAGGCTTCCACCGAATGCGCGAAGCCCGATTCATGGAGCTTGCAGTAGGCATCAATCATATCTTCAACAATCCAGGTTCCTTGATTATTCTCCAGCCGAATTTGGGAACACTGGGTGATCACCCGATCAAATGCGGAATCCATGGTCACCGTAAAAATTCTTTTGTTTATAATTTTCTTCAACGTTTTCGAAACTCTGAACTCACGAGGGTACAGTACAAGACGAGGATCCGGCGACCACCACAAAATTGGTTCATCATTTGAAAACCACGGGAAAATGCCCATACGGTAGGCAAGGAGAAGACGCTCTCGGCTTAAATTACCGCCAACAGCCAGCAACCCTTCTTCGGAGGCAAGATGTGGAGGGGGAAAAGCTATTTTGTCCGTTAAAAGAAAAACAGTCACTCAATTACTCAACGTGGAAAAACGCTCCGCCACGGCATTACCATTGATACATCAGAAATTATTGAGAAGTTACCTTCGCCCGAGTTGGCATTGCTAATTTTCGAGACATAACATCAAAGGTCAGCTTGTCATTCACTTCATTAATAAAAACCTCTCCGCCTTTTACAAGACGCCCAAACAGAATTTCATCCGAAAGTGTGTCTTTGATTTCGGTCTGGATCAACCGGGTCAGAGGTCTGGCGCCGTAACGGGGGTCATGCCCGTTTCTTGCCAGCCATGTTCGCGCACCGGAAGAAAGAGTGATGGATATCTTTTTAACGGCAAGCTGTTCCTTAAGTTCTTTCATGAACTTGTCCACCACCTTTTCCATGATTTCTTCATTTAGCGCATTAAAATGAATGATGTCGTCCAGGCGGTTTCTGAATTCCGGGCTGAAAAATTTCTCAATCGCTTTTTTCCCTTTGTCTTCGGTATCATATTTTTTATCACCGAAACCGATGGTCTGGCTGCTCATTTCCCGGGTACCGGCATTTGAAGTCATCATAATGATGACGTTTCTGAAATCAGCCTTTTTGCCGTTATTATCGGTCAAGGTGGCATGGTCCAAAACTTGAAGTAAAATGTTAAACATATCCGGGTGCGCCTTTTCTATTTCATCAAAAAGAAGAACGCTGTGAGGATGTTTACGGATGCCCTCCGTTAAAAGTCCTGCCTGATCGAACCCGATATACCCCGGAGGTGCGCCGATAAGACGCGCCACGGCATGTTTCTCCATATATTCGCTCATATCGAATCGTAAAAACTGAACCCCGAGAATTTTGGAAACCTGCAGGGACACTTCGGTCTTTCCAACACCGGTGGGACCGGCAAACAGGAATGAACCCACGGGTCTCTCGGGGGTTCCCAGGCCTGCACGGGAGCGCTTTATGGAGGTGACAAGAGAGGCGATGGCATCGTTCTGCCCGAAAACAACCTGCTTGAGTTCACCTCCGAGATTCTCCAACTTTGTTCTGTCCGGCGTTGAAACACTGATGGTGGGTATTCTTGCCATCTTGGCCACGATTTTTTCAATGTCTTTGGGGTGGATATTTTTTCTGCTTGAAGGCCCGGAAAGTCTCATAAACGCTCCGGCCTCATCGATTACATCGATGGCTTTATCCGGCAAATACCGATCATTGATGTATTTTGCGGAAAGTTCAACAGCGGCTTTCAGTGCCGGATCCGTATAAATAATACCGTGATGTTCCTCATAACGGGACCGCAACCCCTTTAAAATTTCAACGCTCTGCTTAATCGGAGGTTCCAAAATCTCGATCTTTTCAAAACGGCGGGCCAGGGCGCGGTCCTTTTCAAAGAAATTTTTGTAATCTTCATAAGTGGTTGAACCGATACATCGAAGATCACCGGTCGCCAGTGACGGTTTTAAAATATTGGACGCATCCATGGATCCTCTGCTGGTCGCACCGGCACCCACCATGGTATGAATTTCATCAATAAATAAAATGGCATCCTTTTTCTTTTTCAGAGCGGACATCACCCCTTTTAATCGCTGCTCAAAGTCACCCCGGAATTTTGTGCCTGCCAGCAGCCCCCCGAGATCCAGGGAATATATACGGACATCTTTAAGCAGGTCGGGAATGGATTTGTCATTTATCCGAAGCGCCAGCCCTTCGGCCATTGCTGTTTTCCCTACACCCGGATCTCCCACAAAAACCGGATTGTTCTTTCTCCGCCGGCAGAGTACTTGAATGGTTCGTTCCATCTCAAGTTCCCTGCCAATCAGCGGGTCCAGCTTTCCCTGGGACGCTCTTTCAACAAGATCGATGGTATACGCCTCTAAGGGATCGCTTTTTTTCTTTTTTCCCTTTTTGTCTGTTTCTACCAGTGGATCCGGTTCATCTTTATACGACGATCGGGAATTCCCATGGGAAATGTAACTTAAGACATCAAGTCGGCTGATACCTTCGGCGTTCAGAAAATATTCGGCATGGGAATCCTTTTCCTGAAAAATCGATGCAAGGATGTCACTTACCGACACTTCCTGTTTTTCTGCGGAACGCACATGATTAATGGCCCGCTGAAGCACTCTTTGAAAGGCAACCGTCTGCTGGAGCACATATTCATTTCCTTCGGGGATACTTACCATCCGCTGGCTGAAAAATAATTCAAGAGCGTTTCTAAGGTTCCCGATATTCCCCCCGCAATTCTCGACGATTTCCATACCGTTTTTGTCGTATAAAATGGCAAAAAGCAGATGCTCTATACAGACATACTCATGGCGTCTTTTCCGGGCTTCTCTTACCGCAAATCCGAGCGTTTCGCTGAGTTCTTTACTGATCATGGTCTATTCTTCCTCCATGGTACACTTAAGAGGAAATCCGTGTTCACGGGCCAAAGAATGAACGGTATTCACTTTGGTTTCAGAGACTTCATATGTATAAACACCGCAAATACCGATGCCTTTTTGGTGGATATTTAGCATAATTTCTACCGCTTCTTCCGGTGTTTTGCTGAAAACAAGCATCAGGATTTCGACGACAAACTCCATGGTGGTATAATCGTCATTGTGAAGCAGCACCTTGTACATGGGAGGTTCATCAATCTCATCCCTAACTTCTGAAACGACGTCTTCTTCTATTTCAGGACTGTGTTCGTTCATGGCGCCATTTACCACAGTTTAAATGCCTAAAGTGCCTAAAGTGAGCTAAAGTGCCTAAAGTTATGGTGTCGCTACGCTCCGTTGATTTTATATAATTGACAAAATTCCTTAACCCTGGCCCAGACCGATCACCAATACGCTATATTCAAAAAGGCAGATTTGCAATGATGTATAGCCGATATCAACATACATGGACTAGTCGCACCAGGGCGGGCTTTAGCTCACTTTAAACTTTAGTTCACTTTTAAACTCTTGCAGCGAATCTTCAGGCAGAGCCTGATAACTCTGACCTGGCTCTCCGAGGCGTAGGCTCTACGAGCCGGAGGCCCAGAGGACCAAGTTTTTCATGGCAAAATAAATTATAACCATTTTTGTCCGGCCTTGTAAAGAGGATAAATCGATAAAATCTTCTCCCCTTAAACTATTTCCCGCAGCATTTTTTATATTTTTTACCGCTCCCGCACGGACAGGGTGAGTTTCGCCCCACTTTTTTTTCAGTCCGTTTGACCGGTTTTTTCTTTTCCGGTTCATCACCACTGGAAAATACCATCTTCTGTTCTTTGGGCTGCTGCAAATCAGCTATTTTTTTAGGCTCGGATATCTGAATTCTAAACAAAATCCCCAGTGTCTCTTCTTTGATCCTGGAAATCATATCCTGAAACAGTTCGAACCCTTCTTTTTTGTATACGATCAGAGGATCCTGCTGTGCATATCCTCTCAAACCGATCCCTTCTTTCAGGTGATCCATGCTTAACAGATGATCTTTCCACAGGTTGTCCACGGTCTGAAGCATGATAATCCGTTCAACATTCCTGAATTCTTCCCCTCCGATGGCAGCCTCTTTTGCATTGTATATAGATAAACTCGCATCAGAAATCAACCCGGCCAGCCCGTCTCGGGTGAGTCCGTCCAGGGTATCATCATCAAGCTTGCCCAGACGGAAGTGAAATTGCGTGAATACCGCGTCATTCAGCTTTTTCCAGTCCCACTCTTCAGGAAGCGTTCTTTCATCAATACAGCTAAAGCTTATCTCCTCGGCTTTATCTCGAATCATATCTTCAATGGCCGGTTTTAAGCTTTTTCCATCCAGAGCCTCCCTCCGCTGCCGGTATATGACCTCCCTTTGTTGATTCATGACATCATCATATTCCAACAGTTGCTTTCTGATATCAAAGTTGTGTCCCTCAACCTTTGCCTGGGCATTTTCAATGGCCCTGCTGATGAGGTTGTGTTCGATGGGCTCACCCTCTTCCATCCCGAGCTTTTCCATAATCCCGGTTATCCGTTCCCCGCCGAATATCCGGAGCAGATCATCTTCCAGGGCAAGGTAGAAGCGAGAGGAACCCGGATCGCCCTGTCTGCCCGAGCGCCCCCTGAGCTGATTATCGATTCTCCGGCTTTCATGTCTTTCGGTTCCTAAAATATGAAGCCCTCCCAGATCAGTAACACCTTCACCCAATACAATATCGGTTCCGCGGCCGGCCATGTTTGTGGAAATCGTAAGCGCCCCCTTCTGCCCCGCCATCGTGATGATTTCGGCCTCTTTCTCATGGTTTTTTGCATTCAGAACCGTATGTTTAATGCCTCTTTTTTTTAATTTTTCTGAAAAACTTTCTGAAATATCAATTGAAATGGTTCCCACCAGAACCGGCTGCCCTTTTTGATGAAGTTCGATGATTTCATCCATGGCCGCATCAAATTTCTCCCGGCGGGTTTTATAAATCACATCCGAAAAATCGGTTCGGATCATGAGTTGATTTGTAGGAATAACCGATACATCCAGATCATATATCTTTTTAAATTCAGCAGCCTCTGTATCCGCGGTACCGGTCATGCCGGCAAGTTTATTATACATCCTGAAATAGTTCTGAAAGGTAACCGTAGCCAGTGTCTGGTTTTCGTTTTCGATCTTGACATTTTCTTTGGCCTCAAGGGCCTGGTGCAGCCCTTCAGAATAGCGGCGTCCGGGCATGAGGCGCCCCGTGAATTCATCTACGATGATAACCTCCCCATGTTTAACAATATAATCGACATCACGCTTAAACAGGGTGTAGGCCTTAAGGGCCTGGTTTATATGGTGAAGAAGTTCAATATGCTTCGCATCATACAGATTGTCGACCTTGAGTATTTTCTCCGCTTTAGCGACCCCTTCCTCGGTCATAACGGCTGACCGGGCCTTTTCATCCAGGGTGTAGTCCTTTTCAGATACAAGACGTGGAATGACGCCATTGACCAGATGATACAGTTCCGTGGATTTTTCGGCAGGACCGGATATAATCAACGGGGTTCGAGCCTCGTCAACCAATATGCTGTCCACCTCATCAACAATGGCAAAATTGAGTTCTCCCTGGACAATGGAGTCTTTATCAAACTTCATATTGTCCCTTAAGTAGTCAAAACCGAACTCATTGTTTGTGCCGTATGTGACATCCGAATGGTATGCGGCCTTCCGCTCTTTATCATCCAGACCGTGCAATATACACCCAACGGAAAGGCCGAGAAAATTATATATATGCCCCATCCATTCCGTATCACGCCGTGCCAGGTAATCATTCACCGTAATAATATGAACCCCTTTGCCGGTAAGTGCGTTCAGATAAGCCGGGAGCGTGGCCGCCAGAGTCTTGCCTTCACCGGTCTTCATTTCAGCGATTTTTCCCTGATGAAGCACCACTCCACCGATAAGCTGTACATCAAAATGCCGCATGCCCAGGGTCCGGATCGATGCTTCTCTAACGGTTGCAAAAGCCTCAGGAAGTATATCATCAAGAGATTCGCCATTGTTCAAGCGCTCTTTAAACAACCGGGTCTGTGTTTTGAGCGTTTCATCATTCATGTCCTGGATCTGAGGTTCTATGTCATTGATCTTTTCAACGAACGGTTGAATCTTTTTTAACTCCCGTTCGTTTTTACTGCCAAATATTTTTGTTAAAAAATTTGCGCCCATATAATTAATGTTCCTCCTGAACAGTTAGCGCCTGAACGAAAACTGTCTTTTTCGCCAATATCTGCGTCAGACTCAAATTTTAATCCTCGAAATACTACCAGTATTCCTTTGGTTAAAATTTTCGTCTTCCTTGATCTTAACGAAAAATCCTATTTTTCGTTCGGGCAATAGTTACTCCTAAATTGAGAGTTCCAAATTGTGACACCATATTACAACGGTAATAAATCGTAAACATTTTAGCTGAATTTTGAACGGATCGGAGCATACCATTAATCCATACATTTTGCAAAACCGCTTCTTATGATTTTATGGTAAAATGAAAGGGAAGAAAAGTGATAAGATCAGAATAACCGCTAGCCCTTGGAATTTGGGAGAATACCGTGGAACGATAAAGGCTCCGGATCATTAAATTCGAGGGGTTGGGGAATTTTTCTTTTAGAGCCCCAAATTAAGCGGAATGAATGATCCGCAACGAAACCGTACACTGTTTGAATGCATTAGGGATCGTTTCGAAAAAACAGCGCTTCTATGAATTCGTAATGAAAAGATAAAAAATGTTACCTCCCTAACCTATTTATTTAAATACTGATACACTGTTTTTTCGTTACGAGCCCTTATGCATGAGTTTGTACGGTGTCGTTGCGGATTATTCATGGAGCGGTTGTATAAAAAAACTCCCCGTTTCCTCATTTAATTTAGAATGTATTTTTTTGGATTTACCGGGATTCCGTTTAATAAAACCTCATAATGGACATGGGGGCCCGTACCGCGCCCTGAATTGCCCATATACCCAATAGTATCGCCTCTCTTTACGTTTTCTTTCCGCTTTACTAATATCTTCTGTAAATGAGCGTAACGGGTAATCATTCCATGGCCGTGATTAATGACAACCAGTTTGCCCAAAAATCCCTTGGATCCGGCAAATGTTATCGTGCCGTCCCCGGTAGCAATAATCGGAGTCCCCTCGCGATTGGCAATATCCAATCCTTTATGGAATTCTCGAAGACCTGTGAAAGGGGATTTCCGGTATCCGAATCTCGAAGATATCCACCCGGTTGCCGGTCGGATGGAGGGGGTAGAGGATAAAAGATTTCGCTGCCTTACAAGCTCGTTATAAAGGGATTCAAGCCCGCTTTTTTGATTGATTGATGCCAGGGTTAGCTGTCGGGTCCGGGAATGCATTTCGCGCATCAAACCGTTTTGATTTTCTGCTGAGGGGGCCTGGGAATCGAGATCTTCAGTGTTTGACCCCCCCACCCCAAAAAGGCTGTCATCTTCGGCGGGTTTTTCAATGTTGGCAATAATTCGTATTTTCTTTTCAAAATTGTTTAGCTCAACCAGCGTTGACTTTAATGTATTGATCTCATTCGAAAACTTTTGTATCTGCCGGCGCTGGGTAACAATCTCATCCTTTTGATTTGCAATCTTGCTTTCGAGTTTCTGTTTGTTGAATGTGGTTTTAATCGTGTAATAATCGTAACTAACAAAAGCGGATAATATGACGAAGACAGTAAAACAGGCGCTGATAGTGCCTAAAAGTCGTCTGGAAAGGGTTATCTGTTTTACGGCAGAGCCGGTATAACTTAAAATAAAAAACGTGATTTTCCGGTGCCCAATAATTTTTTTAACCGCAAAAAAAGCCTGTTTCAGTCGATCGGCAAATATTTTTAACATGGATGAATTCACTGTCATTTCTATTACTTCACAAATGGAGAGAAACCCCCAAGTTCATTAAATTTTGGGCGGTAAAAAAAACAGATTGTATTTCAACGGGTTGTGTTTTGAAACATAATTTTGTAGTTTACCATATATAAAATTAAGATGTCAATAATTTCGATTAATACCAACATCTACCTTCTCTAAAGGCATTTTTCGCAACTATGCAAAAAAACTTCCGTAAAGAATCCGAAGCCAAGCAACGGGCGGAAATCCTAAATAAAATTATGTTAGTTAGTGTCCATTCATAAATGGTAGATTTTGGTTTCCGGCAAGACCCGAGCGAGTTTTCAACCGCCCCGAAAACATCACGGGATCTCCGACAGGCATAGCGCGCTATTTCGAGGATTGAAAACGAACGAGAACGCCGCCGGAGGCCGAAAGATGCCGTTTATGGATAGACACTAGTGAAATTCGACTGAGATGAAAAATCTCAAAAAGTTCTGTACGTAAGTGACGCCGAAAACCCTTCATCCAATAAATTAAGGCATTATTTCAAGGTTTTCGGCGTCATATAGAAGGGTTTAACCACAGTATTATTTCTAGGCAATCCCCAGTTTAAATTTGAGAGCTTTCAGTGTGTTTTTCATCAGCATGGTGATGGTCATGGGTCCAACGCCTCCGGGCACCGGTGTAATATAGCCTGCAATTTCCTTGGCTGCATCAAAATCAACATCTCCGCTTAAAATCGCAATCTTATTCCCGGTTTTTTCACTAATCTTCTCACCGATCCTGTTGACCCCCACGTCAATTACGCATGCTCCGGGTTTGATCCACTCGGGTTTTACCAATCCCGGAACGCCGGCCGCTACGATCAGGATGTCCGCTCGCTGACAATGTCCAGCCAGATCTTTTGTTCGGGTATGAACAACGGTGACGGTTGAATTGGCACCCGGGCCCTTCTGGAACATCATATTTGCTATGGGTTTCCCTACGATGTTGGAACGGCCCACAACCACTACCTCGGCTCCGCTTGTCTCGACTCCGGCCCGAACAATCATTTCCTGTATACCTGCCGGGGTACAGGGGGGAAACTTGACTTCATCACCACCGATCATCAGACGTCCCACATTAACCGGATGAAATCCGTCCACATCCTTGTCAGGATCAATGGCATTTAACACTTTTTTTTCATCGATATGCTTTGGAAGAGGGAGCTGAACAAGGATACCATTGATGGAATCATCTTTGTTGTATTTGTCGATCATAGCCAAAAGTGCCTCTTGGGAGAGGTCATCGGGCTGGCTATCCTGTATCTCATTGAATCCGACCCGGTGAGCGGTTTTAATTTTGAGGGTCACATAAGAAATTGACGCAGGACTTTCACCGACCAAAATGGTTACAAGGCCCGGAACAACGCCGTGTTTTTCTTTAATTTCTGCTACTTCAGCCGTAATTTCTTCAAGAATTTCTTCACGGATTTCAGTTCCTTTAATTAGTTTTGCTGCCATTTTTAATCTCCTTTCATAATTAGTTTTAGATTTTGTTATAACTTACTATTTGGTATCCCCTTAGTTATCAGATCAAAAAGCTTTTAGACTAATAAGATCTCAATGTCAAGAAGACTCGTAATTTGATTTGGTGGATGTGTCCATAACCGCCTTGCAACGCAAGGGAAATAATAACATAATATTTTTATTGTCTTCCTTTTGATTTTGTTATATCGGGACGTTAGTAATTATGGCAATGTAACATCTCAATAAATTATGGATCCGGGTTAATATGATCATTTAATACACCAGAACTTATTGAGAAGTTACGTAGCAATTACCCAATGTTTTGAAGTTCATGTATAACATTTAACAAGGAGGAATTTAATTATGAGAAAATTAGTGAAGCTTCTATTTTTTTTGGTTCTTATTGCTATCATAACATCATGTGGTGAAAAACCTGAAGACCAGAAAAATATTGCAGATCTACAACAAAAAATAGAACAACTAACAAAAAAGGTAGGTGAACTCGAAAAAGAAAATGCTGCCCTTAAAGAGAAAATAATAAAACTTACTCAACCGCTTGCTGAAAAAGAAGCTGCACCCATCAAGCTGACATTCAGCATCTTCTTTCCGCCTACCCACGGTCAAACAAAAGCTGCAATGGACTGGGCCAAGGAAATTGAGACGCTCACCAATAATAAAGTCCAGATTACGGTTTTCCCCGGCGGAACCTTAACAAAAGCTCCCCAATGTTACAGCGGCGTGGTCAATGGAATTTCAGATTTGGGATTCAGTCTGTTCGCCTACACCCGAGGACGTTTTCCGGTTATGGCGGCAGTTGACCTCCCCATGGGGTATCCGGATGGAAAAACGGCCAGCAAGGTTGCTCAAGAATTCGCAAAGACCTTCAAACCCGCAGAGTTAAATGACGTAAAAGTCCTTTATCTTCACGCACACGGCCCTGGGCTTCTTCATACAAAAAAACCCGTAAGGAAACTTGAAGATCTCAAAGGCATGAAAATCAGAGCTACCGGTCTAAGCGCCAAGGTCGTTCAAGCTCTCGGTGGTGTTCCGGTGGCAATGCCCCAGGGCAGCACCTACGAATCTCTGAAAAAAGGCGTTGTAGAGGGAACATTCGGCCCCATGGAAGTTCTAAAAGGCTGGAAGCAGGCCGAGGTTATCAAATATACGACCGAATGTTACAGCGTCGGTTACACGACCACCTTTTTCGTTGTAATGAATCTCGACAAGTGGAAAGCCCTTCCGGCCGATGTACAGAAGGTTTTTGAAACGGTTAGTGAAAAATATGTAGGGGTCCACGGAAAGGTATGGGACAGCACCGATGAAGAAGGCAGAAAATATACGCAAAGCCTGGGTAACGAAATTATAGCGTTGTCCGATGAAGAAAGTGCCAGATGGCGCAAGGCCGTGGAACCGGTAATTAACGATTACATCACCAATAATACCAACGGCGACGCACACGTTAAAAAAATCAGGGAATTAATATCCCAATAATATAATGCTTTAAATTAGTATTCAAAAGTTATCACTTTGTTTTTACATTAGATACATCAATATGTTTTTCACATAAAGGGGTTGCCTTTTACCGGTCAAAAGGTTTTAGGGCAACCCCGAATTTTATGATGCACAACCAAAGTTAATAAGATGTATACCTTTGAAAAAATATCTCATTCCATGGCAAAGAGACTTTACTGGGTTGCGGGGGTTGCCATTGTTGCCATGATGCTTCTTACCTGTGCGGATGTGGTTCTGAGATATTTTCGAAAGCCCATTCCCGGCACCTATGAGTTGGTCTGCTTCCTGGGCGCTGCGGCAGTTGCATTCTCCATGGCCCATACCTCCGTGGAAAGAGGTCATGTGGCGGTAACCTTTGTGGTCAGCCTTTTTCCACGGCAAATTCAGGGTCTGATTGAAAGTATCACCACAATCTTTGGACTGTTCTTTTTTTCGTTAATCGCTTGGCAGTCCGTAATCTATGCAAATGATCTTCGGTGTTCCGGCGAGGTCTCATTGACCCTGGAACTCCCTTTTTATCCATTTGTATACGGGATTAGTTTTTCGGCGGCAATCGTTTGCCTCATATTGCTGTCAGAACTGTTTAAGAGCCTTTTCAAACTATTTGGAAAATGAGTCTGACAACCACAGGAATCATAGGAATTATCATACTGGTTCTCCTTCTCTATTCTAAAATGCCTGTTGGCTATGCCATGGGTTTTCTGGGATTGACGGGATTCAGCTACGTTGTAAGCTTTGAAGCAGGCCGTAACCTTTTGGTGCGTGATATCTGGGATGTTTTTTCTTCCTATAGTTTGACCGTGATCCCTCTTTTCGTATTTATGGGGCAGATTGCCTTTCACGCCGGTATCAGCCGAAGGCTATATGATTCTGCCTATGTATTGTTTGGCCACCGCCGGGGGGGACTTGCCATGGCAACCGTGGGTGCGTGTGCCGGGTTTTCGGCCATATGCGGCTCGACCAACGCTACGGCGGCAACCATGGCAACCGTTACCCTTCCCGAAATGAAACGGTACGGATATGATATGGGTCTGGCCACAGGTACCGTGGCTGCAGCAGGAAGCCTGGGCATTCTCGTACCTCCCAGCGTAATTTTTATTGTATATGGAATTTTGACCGAACAGTCCATCGGCAAACTTTTTGCTGCGGGAATTCTTCCCGGTATTCTTCTCTGCTTTCTTTTTTTGATGACCATTTATCTCAGGGTATTGAAAAACCCCTCCCTTGCACCTCCCGGCCCCAAAACCAGTTTCAAGGAAAAATTCAGATCCTTTGCCGGTGTGATTGAAACGTTGATACTGTTCGCCCTGGTCATGGGAGGCATTTTTTTCGGCATTTTCACACCCACCGAGGCAGCGGCCATCGGTGCGTTTTTAACCATCCTCATCGCGGTGTTCAGAAAGCAACTCACCTGGCATGCGTTTGTTAAATCCGTAGCAGATACCACCAAGATAAGTTGCATGATAATGGTAATTGTGGCCGGCGCCGTAATATTCGGACATTTTATGGCCATTACCCGGGTGCCTTATGAGCTAGCCGAATGGGTGGGTACGCTTCCCCTTCCGCCCCATGCCGTTATGGGAGTCATCATCTTGGTCTATCTTTTCGGGGGCTGTTTTATGGATGCTCTTGCCATGGTTATGCTCACCGTCCCCATATTCTTCCCGGTGGTTCAGACCCTTGGATTTGATCCCATCTGGTTCGGCGTGGTGATTGTATTGATTACCGAGATGGGGGTCATCACGCCTCCCGTGGGAATCAATGTTTATGTGGTCTATGGCATTGCCAAAGATGTTCCGCTGCAAAATATCTTCAGAGGGGTTTTCCCCATGCTTTTGGCCCTGCTTCTCTGCAATCTGATTCTTCTTATATTTCCTCAGATCGCTCTGTTTCTGCCAAACCTCATGAAATAAAACCAACGTTATTGTTTGATGTCGGCAATAAATTTATTGGAGGTCTTGATGGATTCATTCATATTTTGTATCAGACTGTCAATTTCTCCTTTCAGTGTGGAAAACTCCTCTCGCAAAGAACCGATAGCCTGAGCATTGAGGTTGTGTTTGAGGAACAAGACATTATCTCGGAAAGAACGTAAAACCGGATCCATGCTTTTTTCCGCCCGATGCATGCTGGCAAGCATCTCTCGGTAACGGGTTTTGGTGTCCTGCAGTTTCCGTTTGCTTGACTCACGCATATCTGAACTCTTATAAAGGGTGTTAAAACAAATTAAGAATAAGTATAATAAATCAGTTGCTTAAGCATGAGAAAGCCTCTATAATTTGGTAAATTTTCAGCAAAAAAAATTACCATAAGGAGACTTTCCCATGCATCAC
>Ga0222626_1000245_pt1 | contig 36405 bp, 40 predicted proteins | sample AntAcemetageno91_FD_179862 | JGI IMG/M metagenome (GOLD analysis project Ga0222626, IMG submission 179862) | Saline water microbial communities from Ace Lake, Antarctica - #91 | ecosystem: Environmental > Aquatic > Non-marine Saline and Alkaline > Saline | place: Antarctica: Ace Lake | collected...
AACTATTTTTATCAGGGTGGCCCGGTAATGTACCCGCTCCTTTTCTGCTCGCTGGTATCCCTTACCATTGTCATAGAGAGGGGTATATTCTGGGTGCGGGAGAAGAAAAATCGTGACAGGAAACTGCTCGAAAGGTTTATGTCTCTTGTTGAGAAAGGGGATCTTGAAGAGGCCAGGGAGGTTGTAACGGATTCCCGTGACCCGGTTGTACGCGTTCTGGTGTGCGGTATAGTACATCAGGGGTTTTCACTGAAGGATGCCCTTCGAATGAGCGCAGATGAAGAGATCGCGAGGATGAGACGATATCTACCTGTCCTTGATACGATGATAACCCTTTCACCGCTTCTCGGTATTCTGGGAACCGTAACAGGTATCATATATTCATTTAATGTAATGGGAAGTTCTGGTGTGGAGAACCCTGCCATGATTACCGCGGGGATAGGACAGGCCCTTCTGACCACCGCCTTTGGACTTGCCATAGCGATCTTCAGTCTTATACCCTACAACTATTTCCTGTCCACGATCGAGAAGACTGCGCAGGAGATGGAAAAATATGGCACTACCCTGGAGATACTGTTTGAAAAAGTGAAACTGTGAGCATTGATGAAAATTTCAAGAAGACTTACAGATAAGGCCCGCATTGAGATGATACCTCTGATTGATGTCGTTTTTCTTCTCCTTGTGACATTTATATTCTTTGCGATGTCGATGACCATCAACAGGGGAATCCCTGTCAATCTACCGGTTTCGTCCGCCGCACAGGTAAAGGAGAAAGATTGCGCTGAAATCGCGATAAAGAAAAATGGAGAAATATTTTTCAACAGGGAGAAAATGAATGATCGGGCCCTTCTCTCCCGGCTAGTCCTTCTGCACAGGAAATCGCCTGGAATAAAGATTGTCATCTCCGGTGACAGGGAGGCGTCTTACAAATCTGTTGTGTCGGTCATAGATGTGGTGAAGAGGGCTGGTATCTCCGGACTGTCATTGAAGACGAAGATCGACAATCAATGGTCAGAGGCCGGATCAAAAAACGCATTGCGAGACGATAAATAATGCCGGGGAAAGATCTTGTTATTGCGGCGGTTATTACCGTTGCCATTCACTTTGTAGTCGCATTTGTCCATATTCCGGCATTGTTCACCCTTCCCGAAATCAATAAAAATAAACCCCTTGAAATATCACTCGTTTCTTCATATAAGAGAGTTGCTGAAGAATCAAGGGCCGGGGTACTTGAAACAAAAGAGGAGAAAAACAAGGCATGTGACCGTGAAACACCGGTATTAAAAAAACGGGCGAAAAAAAGAGCAAAAAGGGAAGTGGATGTTCCGGCAACAGAGCGAAGAGAATCCGATATTCCACGTGAGAATCTCCCTGTGAATACGGCCATAGCGCGACCGACTCTTCATGCAGCACATAATAAAAACAGGCAGACTGAAAAAACAGTGATGGCGCCAGCCGTGCCGCGTTATCAAATCAATTCATCTCCAGAGTATCCTGCAATCGCGCGGAGGAGGGGATATGAAGGAAGTGTCCTTCTCTCCACGAAGATATCGATTGAGGGCAATGTAGTCGAAGTGAGGATAAAAGAGTCGTCAGGGCATTCGGTACTGGACAGGGCCGCCGTGAAGGCGGTTGAGGTGTGGGCGTTTGAACCTGCAAGGCGAATGGGAATCCCGATTCCCATGTTAGTCGATGTCCCTGTACGATTTGTATTAAGGCGCCCATAGCTGATTTTTATAAGAAAGTTTTTTGTCTATGAGAAGAACAGGTATCAGTGTGGTTTTGCTGTCTTTGTTTGTTTTGCTGTTTGTTGCGGCAGAGGCGTATTGCGCATCGTCAAAAGCTTATTATCTTCAGGGAGACAGATATTTCTCCAGGAAAAAATACGACAGGGCAATAGACAAATATCAGCAGGCCATCAAGATTAATCCCAAGATTGCCAAATATTATTACAAACTGGCTGAGGCGTACAGACTGAAGGAATCTGGAGACGAGGCAATTATCTATTATGAAAAAGCTATCAAGATCTTTCCTGATTATTATTCGGCATACGAAGGCCTTGGCGAGATCTATTTCAAAAAAGAAGATCGTGAAGAGGCTGTACGGTGCTACAGGAAAGCCATATCCAAGTGTTCTACGGCCAGTAAAAAACATTTTTTCCTTGGCAGGATATGCGATATAGAATGTGAAGCGCCCGGCGCTATCAGGGAATATGAAACTGCCATAAAAATACGCCCGAGTTACTTTGATGCGCTTTCCAATCTTGCCGTGAATTATGTCCAAAAAGGGGATTACAAAAAAGCCGCGTCTTATTACGTGAAGGCAAAGAAGCTCAGACCTTATGATGAACGCGTTGTGGTTGGCCTGGGAATAGCCTACACGAATCTCAGAGAGTTTGATAAGGCGCGAAAAATTCTGCAGACCGCGCTCAATATAAATCGTTACAATCGTGATACACGATTTTACCTCGGCAGAGTGTATTATAATGCGGGGAATCTTAATCAGGCAATAAAACAGACGAAAATATCCCTGCAAATCGACCCGGACAATCCCGAAACTCATTTCACGCTGGGCCTGTATTACGATAAAAAGGGGTGGTCCGATATGGCCATAGCCGAGTACCGCGAGACGCAAAGACTGGACCCGGCATATATCACAAGAAGGGTAGAAGAGATTAGAAAAAGGGCTAAATTTAACAGCAGGTGAAACAACGGAGAAATTAATATGAACCATAGCGAGTTGAGAGCGAGACTGGCGCAAATGATAGTGGAACGTACATTCCGTTACAGGGATGATCCGCCATATACATTAGTCTCCGGAAAGCAGAGCAACTTTTATTTTAACTGCAAGCCCACGACACTTGATCCGGAAGGGATGAACCTGATAGGGAATATAATGTTTGACATGCTTGAAGGGTCCGGAATTGCAGCTGTTGGAGGACTTACCCTGGGGGCTGATCCAATGGCCAATGCTGTTGCTGTGATATCATATCAGAGAAATCGATCCATCAAGGCGTTCATTGTAAGAAAAGACGCCAAGGAGCATGGCACAAAAAGCGCGATAGAGGGAAATGTAAAAGAAGGAGAACGGGTGGCTATTCTTGATGATGTTATCACCACTGGAAAATCCACCATAATTGCCATTGAAAAGGCAGAAGAAGCGGGACTCATCGTTGATCGGGTTATAACACTGATTGATCGTGAGGAAGAAAATGGAAGAGAAAACATAGAAAAACATGTCAGGAAGGTGGAATCCATTTTTACGAGGACCGACATAATGGGCCTCTATGAACAGGAAAGGGGGAAGTAGGTCATGAAAAGCGTCAGATCTTTTTTGCTGGTTTCTTTTGTAACAATTTTTATCCTGACTTTTGCGGGTGCGGTGACAGCAAGCGAGGATAATATCCTGACCGTTGCCGGATTTGATTCGGAAAAAATGAAAAAGGGTGCGCCATCAGGTTGGGAACTTGTGGATAAAGCTGGAGTTGTGAACCTCAATCTTGAAAAAGTTGATGACAGCTACGCCCTGCACATGACAAGCAGCAGCAAATCATCTTTCGGGATAAAAAAAGAGATGGAAGTTAAGACAGTGGAATACCCATTCCTCAGCTGGGAGTGGAAGGTTGCAAAATTGCCGACCGGCGCGGATGTCAGGAAGTCCGACACGGATGATCAGGCTATTCAGATATACGTTGCGTTCGAACCCACAGGATGGCCCGCGAAACTGAAAACACCCACGATCGGTTATATATGGGGAGTGGAATGTCCCAAGGATACCATAGTTACAAGTCCGCAGCCGCTTGCGAGCAAAGTAAGATATATAGTGCTCAGAAATAAGACTGATGAGTTGAACAAGTGGTATCATCAGAAGCAGAACATAAAAGAAGATTACAAAAAACTGTTTCCCGACATTGATGGCGGACAGCCACGCGATATTGAAGGCATTTCCTTCTATATCAATTCTCAGCACACAAAAAGCGAAGCGGAAAGTTACATCTATGATGTCCGCTTCAGCAGGGATTAACATAGATATTCGTCAGCACTGAAGGTGGATTTTAAAAGCAGCGTGGGGCCTTTGTGCCCCACAGAGACGTTCAGGCGCCCGGTATGTCAGTCTCGCCTGATGACAGAATTTCCCTGGCTCTTTCGATATCTCTTTTTATCTGCAGGGCAAGTTCTTCGGAACTTTCGAATTTTGTTTCATCACGCAGCCTGTCTATAAACAGTATTGTGATATCCTTTCCATATATGTTGCCTTCAAAATCGAGCAGATGTACCTCTGTTGAAATCTCTTCGTTGCCGAAAGTGGGATTGTACCCGATATTGATAACACCCGGATGCCTGACCCCTTCAAGTCTGGCGATAATGGCATAGACACCCGTTGCGGGAATTACCTTTTCGGATTTTATGTTGGCCGTGGGATAGCCAATTTCGGTGCCCCGTCTGTAGCCCTTGACGACAGAGCCGGTCACGCCATAGGGCCTTCCCAGCATTTCCGATGCCAGTTTGACATTTCCGTCAAGTATCGCGAGACGTATGCCGGTGCTGCTGGAAATCACGCCGCCCGTTTTTACGGCGCCCATTACCTCTACCTGAAAGCCGATTCTCCTGCCTGATGCTTTTAAAAATTTCGCGTTTCCTTTCTTCCCCTTTCCGAACGCATAGTCATACCCGACGAGCAGTTTGCTTAACCGCAGTTTTTTCCACAGGATATCCTCCACGAATCTTTCGGCGGTTATCCCGGCAAACTCGATGGAAAAGGTGAGCAGAATGACGGCATCTACACCGCAGGACTTTATGAGACTCAGTTTTTCGTTCAGGGGGGTCAGCAGAAAAAAAGGTCTCCTTTCCGGGTGTATGATCTTCTGTGGGTGGGGATCAAAGGTAATGACCACGGACTTCTTATTTTTTTCTCCGGCTGCCCTTACGAGTTTTCTGAAGATTTCTCTGTGTCCGAGATGTATGCCGTCGAAGTTGCCTATCGTAACGATGGCACCTGTCAGGTCTTCAGGGATGTTGTCAATGTTTCGTATAATTTTCATAACTCATTCCGTAAAAAGATTCATATTGTGCTTCACCAGAACTATGTTCAGGTGAAGCACAATAGCACGTACAGTATTATTTTCAAGGGTAATTTCTCTTGACAATATCCGGGTGCATAAGTATAAACCTCAGGTTAGTTTTGAGTGCCGAAGTGGCGGAATTGGTAGACGCGCTAGGTTCAGGGTCTAGTGGGCTTATGCCTGTCCGAGTTCAAATCTCGGCTTCGGCACCATAAGAAAAACGGGAGGTTAGCTGAGAAATTGGTTAACCTTTTTGTTTTATTATTCGGGCTTGGTCACTGTTTTGGTCACTATTTGCGGAAAATGTCTTCATGCTGTCCATTGCCGCCCGAAGATCGCCCTCATCAACCGTATTATACCGATCAAACATTGATCGTGTCGAATGCCCCGTGATCTCCATAATGACGGATTCAGGAACACCGGCCTTCCTCATATTGGTATTGAATGTATGGCGGAGGTCATGGAAGACAAATCCACCTTTTCCCTTCCGGCCATAAGTAATTTTCGCGTCCTTACATGCCTTTACCAGCCCTGTTCTAAGGTCTGTAATTGGCTTTCCTTTGTATAGGAACGCATGGTTGTTGTGAATGGCCCGTGGGATGTTCTGGAGCGTGTCATACAGTCCGTCAGAGATAGGGATGGAGCGTTTTTCTTTATCCTTGGTGTCAGAGGCTTCCAGATATATAAATCGTTTCTTCATGTCCACTTTCTCCCAAGTCAGATTGAGGATTTCTCCTTTACGCATCCCGGTATTATAGGCCATGTTCAGAATATGCCGGAGGTGTAGCGGTGCATTTTTGAGCATATCCGAGAATTCAGCATGTGAAATGATCCGGTTCCTGGCGTTTGCATTGCCTTTATTTAGTTTCTTTATTTTCTTGAATTTCTTTATAGTATCGCCGCCCACTTTATCATTATCAAAGGCTTTGAATACCATAGTCCGCGCCGCCCCGATTTCATGGTCAATGGTAGCATCTGCACATCCTTCTTTTTTTCTCTTCTCAATGAGGTTTTCTAAATCTTCCGGATTGATCCTGTTGACGACCATATTGCCGAATAGGGAATTGAACTTTTTCAGATAGACTTGAATAATCGAATATGATGCAAGAGATTTGACTTTTTCAAGTTTCAGATACCAGTCTGTCAGATCCAAAAAGGTCATCTTGCTTTCGGGGAGTATATCAAATAGGCGATTTTCCTTTTTTTGAATCTTTTTTTTCCCGGCTGCAGCTTGGGCATCCTTAATAGAAAAGCCGACCGGCTCACGTTTTCGCTTCCCATCGGAAAAGTAATAATCAATCCAGTATCGGACCCGTTCGGATTTTTTCGCCTTCACAAGATCCTCACCGCATTTGCAAAGCCGATTTCTGACCGCCTGTTTTTTCTTGCATGTCGGACATTCTGCTAAAATACTCATTTTTTCACCCCTTTCAGTTTATCCCTGGAAGGCCAGGACACCCGCCCCGGCCTTCCAGGATTGACTTTCTTTTATGCCTCCTCAAATTTTTCCGCGAAAAGTTCGAGGGCCTTGCCCGGATTCACTTTCGACAACCACGTAATGACCACTCCCTCTTCAGGAACCCATATATTTTCAGAACCTGAAGTGTTGTTATTCCCCACCGAAACGGCATATTCCGACAGTGGGCCTCCGCCGCCGTGGAAAAAGTACGTCCCCTTTTTTGTGATATATAGATTTTGAAACGTGTGATGAAAATCGCCCGGCGTGGAATAGCTGTCACTTTCCACCAATTCCGCTTTTTCAGGGTCATACACCTTGTTTTCAACAATTCTTTTCATTTTCCTCTCCTTTCAAAAATAAAAAACCCCGGAAGACTTCTCACGGCCATAGGACCGCCCACCACGTCACCGGGGAGGGAATCTTCAAGGGGTTTCTGTTTGTCGTTTGCTTTTTCATGGTCCTATGTTTTGGAGATTTCAAAGTCTATATTTCTGTATTTATAGTAATCTGTATTTCGTGTCAATCTTTTTTCTTGCTTTATGAAAGTACATATTTTATCTAAACGCTATGGAAAAGAAACAACTCACATTTAAAGTTGATAGTGCTGTCATTAAAAAATTGAAATTTCTTGCCGTAGAGCGTGACAAGTCATTAACTGCTTTATTTCTTGAAGCCGTCGAGGATCTTCTCAAAAAACATCAACCCCAAAAGAAATAAACAGGCTCAGCATCAATTCCCCCGTCGGCTCTCCAGGGTTGCCGCTGTTGAACGATCTCCCATTGAGACACACCCTACACACTACTAATCCCCTTGATGGCCCTCTGCCTCCTTGGTCTGCTTTCTTGCTATTCATCCCCGGCCCCCTATGATATGAATCTGTTGCCACACAAATTCAGAAAGGAGACCGGGGATGATGTCGCACACAATCAAAGAACTCAGGAAAACGAGTAACGAACAACTTATCATTGACCATGATAAAAAAGCAGGTTCTACCGATCCAGGTGTAAATTATTACCTTGATGAATTGCAGCGCAGGCAACAAAACAGACAAACCAAAATCATGTTATGGCTTACTGTTGTGATAACGATATTAACAGCTACCAATGTTATTACGGTTTTTGCTCCTCTGGTGTGTCGATAAATTCTCTGACTTCATATCGTCCCGGTTTCCGCTCAAAGCTATTCATTTCCGCGAGCTTTGCTTCCATAACCGCTCTGCCAGTTGACCATATAATCGCCCCGTCACCGGTCATCATCCATTTTGAAACTTCGGTGTTCCAAATTCCATAATGTTTCATATTCTGTCTTTCCTTTTCATGGTTTGGGAAGATGGGTCTTTGTTTCTTTTCTGCACCTTTTTTGTACCCCAGGCCCCCGGATCCGGAGAGAGGTCAACAATCTTTGATTGCCACCTTCACCCGGTAACGAAACGGCCCAGGGATTTTTTTAATTGACCGGGGGAGCGATGATCCTTCTCAGGTTGCCCCCGGTCGTATCTTCGCCGGATACTTGCGCCCCGGTAAGCGCGCCGCTTTGAAAGGATAATGAGGCCTTCCGGCGGCTGGCTCCGTTGTTTCAATGAACAAGGTCACGGTTGCCTGGAACTTGTAACGGCTATACGGCGGCTCATAGAAGCAAAAACCGACGCCCGCGCCGTCCAACGGTCAAAGAAGGGGAGCGGCCCCGAAGGACCGCCCCCGGTTAATGGTTAGGTTGTGGCTATCTTCATGAACTTCAAGGCCTGATAGTTTGAAATACCCGCAGCCAGTCTTTTCACGGAGTAAAACAGCACATAACCTTTCGAACTGTACGGATCGCGCAGGACCCGGATACCGTTCACGTGGTCAATGATCCGGTAAGCCTTCTTGAAATCACCGAAGGCAATAGGATATAAGCCCGCGCCGATATCGGGCATATTGTCGTCGATCTCTACCGGCTTACCCAGGAGAACCTCCGGGGCACCTGCTTCAAGTCCCTGCCTCCACAGGTAGTCACCCTCACCGTTCTTCATTTTGCGAATCACGGCAAAGGTCGTGTCATTCATAAGCCAGGTCCCATTTTGACGATATACCGGCTTCAGGGCGTGCTGCAGGTCAGTCAGCTTATCGGCATTGTTAAGCAGGGAAGCATGACCGCCAGCGATATATCCAGTTTTGCCATATTCCCACGAGGCATCGGCAACCATCAAAGCACTGTCGATGATTCCCTTTACCCTTGAAACTCCGTTCCCGGAAATGAACCCTTCGCCTTCGGTTTCAATGAACACATCGGAAATCTCTTCCGTAAGCCAGGCCTCCACATCAAAGTCGCTCATATCGAGCAGCTTTTGAGTAACCGCCGGCATCGCATATATTTCGGCCATGGGAGGTGAAAACAGCGTGAGTTCCGGGCCATCGGTTTCAGCACGATCACCCTTTTCCGTGACCCAACCGCCACCGGCCCCGCCTTTGGAAAGGGGTTTTTTATACTCACCCCTGCTCTTGACCACCGTTGCAAGCCTTCTCATTGCGACGGCATCAGTGGCAAGCCGTTCAATGTTTTTTTCCATCTCTTCCGCAGTGAGGAAGCCGCCTTCGGTATCGTCCAGGGTAGAGAGGGAAGCTTGTATTTCGAGGTTCCGTAACCCGTCCGGGTCGGCCCCCGATCGTACCCAGGCAAGAAACTTCTCTTTATGCTCCTTGGCCACCGGCGAAAAATTAACACTGCCACCAAGTGAAGATGATCCGCCAAAAGCAGCGCGGCCCAGCGCCGTTTCGATTGCGTCAATTCGGCTATCGTTCATTCCCTTGAACTCCTCAAAACTGAGGCCCATAGATTTAATCAATTCTTGTAATTCGTTCATGATATATATTCCTTTCAAGTTTTGTTTTTTTGTGTACTTCTACGACTGCCCGGCATCAAGCCTACATCCCGCAGGATTGAACCGTTGCCGCCGGACCCTTCCACCTTCGCCCCGCCAGCATCCCGCAGGCGTTTTGAATGTTTCCGGTTCCGACTTCGCTTCCCCCTACATCCCGCAGGGGCGCGCCTTGGCTATTATAAAACATGCTATTGCATGTCTTTTTCTGTCTTGAAAATTTCCTTTTCCCATAATTCTAAAAGCCCAAAACGATAGAGGTATCGACCATTTGAAACTCTTTCCAAACATGGCCTCCAGGTCTCTTTTTCACCCTCTAACCGGGGGTGCTCTTTTTCGAGGTCTTGCCAAAATTCATCAGGCCTGAAAAATGGCCCGTTGTTTGCCTTGTTTCTCTCGTTAATAGCCAGGAGGATCCCCACCTTGTTTCTGTCATAAAATTCTCTTGACGTTGCATCTGTCCATGGATTTTCTTCACCCGCGACAGGATATCCCCGGAATACATTCCCGCACCACCGAAGCCAGCTTTGCAAACCGGCACGTCGGCCTCGTTGTTGTCGTGTTCTGTTCGTTGGCATGATAAAAAACTCCTATCTCCCCGATGGTCTCCCCGGTCCGGGGTTTAACGGTTCAATGTCCAAGTTAAGCGCCTTTAACCCTGACAGAAAAGCTGCTCTTGAATCCCTTTCAATCGGAAGCAAAGGGTGACTTTTAGTTTGGTTAAACTTATCAAGAACGGTCATACCCTCCCTGTCTATTGTCTCCCGTGCCGCCTGTGCTCTGTCAAAAGCTTCGAGGGCAACCCGAAGGATTTTCAAGCCCGCAATATCGTCAATGGCGTATTCTGTTATGATTTCCCGCCAGATTTTCTTTGCTTCTTTTGATAAATGTTTAGGTGCTCTCATTTGCCTTCCTCAAAATTTTTCAAAGTAAAACTTACTTACAGACAAGACTGCCTCCACATCGGTTACCGGTGCGGATAAGTGCACACAAAAATGGCAGGGGGGGATAGCTTAGCCTTTCCAATGCCTTACCGCTCCCGCCGCTTCGATGATCGCCGCTTCTCGAAGTAACCACCGCCAACCTCTTGCTTTTTCACTCTGTAAAGATTCCGTTTGCCTTTCTTTTCCCTCCAGGGATCTGTGATTTCGTTGTTTCGCAGATATTCACCAATCCTTTCTTTGATTCTGTACCGCCTCTCTTCTTCTGTCATGGTTGCTTCCTCTTTTGCTTATTTGTACCAGTTACCAGCCTTCACAAATTGGTAACCCTGGTGAACCTCGAAATCAATCTTGTTCAATGAAGGGGTCGGGTCCGATTCTCTGAAACGATTCTTGACTATCTCAATCTTTCCCCAATCCAGAGCAAGGGCCAGCGTTGCCGCCTTTATTGAATAGATGCCACCGGTTCCCATTGTTGACCCTGGTTTCTTCTGAATAGTAATAAGCGCGGTTCCCTTATTGAGGCGCCGGATAATGGCACTGATGACACCATGTATATTGAAAGCCTTCTCCCCTTCGGGTTCCAGGTAGTCAACCACGTTGAAGGCATCAGGTTGTATCTTGTCGGCGATGTTGTTGAAGTCCCAGGCGTCAATCACTTTCATGTTCTTTGCCCATTCGGTCATCGGTATCGGAAAATGAGATAGCTTCTGTTTAAGTGCTTCCGGTCCCATCTCTGAATTAAAGTAGTAAATAGGAAAGCGGCCCCTGTTCTCAGCAATGGCATTGAAGGAAAGAAGGGTTTTCCCCATCCCGGACACACCGGCAACCACTATGACACCCTTCGGGAATATCTTTGTCTTGTTGTGAAGGCCCAGCGGCAAAGCAAGATCAACTGTATTTTCAATATCGGCATTGAGAAAGTCCATAAATTCGATGGTTCTATCAATGCGGCGATAACACCCACGCCTGTTCCCGTGTTTTTCAAGAATGGCATCCGGGCCTTCACACATTCTGAGCAATGCCATGTTTGCTGCTTTCATCTCGTTTCTTGTGGTCAACTGTAGCTCTTTGTGGCCTTCTGTGGTCAAAAAGTGGCCATCTGTGGTCAACACCCACTCTCGCATTTCCCCGGCAATGTCTCGAACCCGTTTTTCGGATCGCTTTAATGCACTGTCAATTTTTACTCTTATTCCATTTTCAGGGAATGGCGGTGTTGAATTTCTTGAAAGTATATCAAGCACTTGACCGACGAAAGGGAGCTCACAGCCGCCTTTAATTAAGCAGTTTGCGGCATGAAAAATATCATTGTCTCGGGTCCCTTGATGGAAATATCTGTGGTCATTGTGGTCAATGTGGTGTTGTGTGGTGTTCCCTTTATTAATGCTATTATATAAAGATAAAGATTTATATAGGGCATCGGGGCACGGTGCCGGGGCAACCTCATTAATGCTCAGTCCATCAAGCCAAGCATACCGCTTGCCTTCCCCATTGACAGACGGGGGAGCTATGATATAGCCACCTTCGCCTCTTATATCGACACCGGGCATTATCCCGGCGGCATTGCCAATGTGTTCACCCTTCGGATAAAACAGATATATGTGGTAGCCTCTCGGAGTTTTTGCAATGCAGGTTATGAAACTGTCAGGCAAGAGCTCTTGAATCTTCCGGTATGCTTCCTCGCTGTCGCAATCAATAACCAGCACCCCGGAGAGCGGCCCGGTCACAATTCCAATGTTTGCTTTAGGCCAGCGCGTCCACCATTGCTTGATCTCTTCCGGCGTGGGTGGTCTGGTTTGAAAGTCAGTCCAGGGGATATAAGGTTTCTTGTCCGGTCGAATCGGAATAACAGACAGCCCCATATCGTGATATTTAAGAGCGTGATTTAACATTGTGAGCCTCCACCGGACAACTCGGCCCGGATTATTTTCTCGACTCTCTCCTGAGCGTCCGGCTTTTTTTGACAGGTTAAACACAAACAATAACGAAAGAGGCGTGACTTGCCTTTTCTACTTCCCCAGGTCTCGGGGGGTTGTGGTACGAAAACCCCGATCACGTCCGGCGTTCCCCCACAGAGAAGGCAAAAGTCAGTTGGTAGTTTTTTTGATAGTGCGTCAATCTTCATCTTCTGACCTCTCGGCCTCATCGATTTTTGTCAGCATCTAGTCGGCTAGCTCCTTGAGTTTTGCCGTTTCCTCATCCGTCCGGCCATTGATCAAGACCGTAGGGGTCCAGGTTTCATCAAATTGAATGAGAAGGGAAGGGGAGTTCATAACTTGTCAACATACCTTTCAAGGTCCCGAATATCGAATTTCACGAGCTTCCCGATCCGCTTGGCTTTGACAGGGAAGGGCCTTTTTGATTTCGGCGCTACGGCGTTGTAGATGGTCCGTGGCTTAAGTCCCAGGTAAGCCGCCGTCTCTTCAATGCTCAGAAGTCTTTTTTGAACACCGCTTTCCATGATTTATTACCCTTTTTGATTCCTATTCCGGGCAAAGAAAAAGGGGCAGCTACGATGATTACGGCACCGTAATTGCCCCTTAATTCTTTCTTGCGTCCCCCTCGGTCTGGCCGGACCGCCGGGAAACCCGCTCAAATTTTCAAAAAACGCTACTCGCCGCCTTTAAAAGGATTTTCTTTTATCCATGCTTGAGCGGCATCTTCGCCTTGCTCGTTACCGATTTTTTTCGCCTGCAGTATGTAGTGCCTGTAGGCCTCGACATCTTCATTTGTTTTCAATTCCGGCTTGATTTCATCGGAATCAACGGCACATTTGATCGTATGAAAGAAATGCCATCTTACGCTGAAATCAATTCGGCAAATTTGCTTTTCATACTCCGGAGGTTCCAGCGTGCTGAAAGTAAAACGCCTTCCGTCTGCCATGATGATTGAAGCCTCTGGCCAGGATCGGCAGACAATAACTTCTTTCACCTGCAAAGTAAGGTTTATATCTGAGAAAATAGCGGTCAAGGCTTTCTCAAAATCTTCAGCCCCTGAAAACCACCGTTCCCCGATCGCGCTCATTCTGGCATACTCAATAACGGCGTCCGCGGCTTTTGGTGCCGTTTCCGATGCTGTCAACCCGATAAGCAATCTTGCCATGTGAACTGCTTCCAAGTGCGGTGCATGTGGACCTCTGGCCCCCCGCGGGATAAGCAGGGCATCCCTCAACTTCATTGCCCTCTGCTCTGCATCGGAGCGAGAAAAAGCAGCGTTGAAGCCACCAAGTCTATCCAAAAATTCATTCGATTTCATAAGGCCCTCCATAATCCTTTTTTCTAGATGGTTTTTAATCGTGAGTTCCTTTTAACATTATCTAATAGAGAATGTCAAGTAGAAAAATTAAATTATTTTTATGTAGTGAAAAGGGCAAGAAAAAGGCCGGAGAATTTACCCCGGCGCGATCACTGATTTATGGTTCTTTTTCGTTTTAGTCACTATTTAGTCACTAAACGGCAGAATATAACCCCTATTATAAGCCCTTTTACCCCTGTTTACTTCTCTTCCCTTTAATCATATAAACCTTTGATTCTACTGTTTATTTCTACTTCTCCCTGTTTACCTCATTTTACCTTTTTAGTAGGTTCAGGGTCTAGTGGGCTTATGCCTGTCCGAGTTCAAATCTCGGCTTCGGCACCATAAGAAATCTTTGCATGAAGTTATCCCGCGAGTAGATATTTCTCAAGTGCCCGTGGATATTTTTTCACATTCGATATCCGGGTTTGCTCGGCAACCAATCACGTTTACATTCGTTCACTTTCCCGAAAAAAGGGCCCATTTACCGGATGAATCAGGTAGTGCCAGTCTGGTGTCGTAAATGCAAACCGGGTAAAACATCTTTTTCGTCTTGCCTTTTGCTGATATAAAGATTAAAAAACGCGAGGTTGAATTGTGGCAGAGGGTTCGGAACTGCTATAAGAAGTCTTATGACAATGCAGTTGAACATATTTCTGATATCAAAAACTTAATCTTTAAGGGAGGATAATAATGGTTCTGTTAAATCCAAAGAAACACAATCGCGAATATCCCGATGAACGATCACGGGACATTATGAAGAAAACCATTGAGTTTTTTGAGACAAAGGGAAAGATCAAACTCAAAGAAGACGACCACGCCCGGATATGGTATAGGGACTTTCTCGATTTCATAAAGAAAGAAAAGGTATTTGCCCAACTTCTGACACCGACGAAATACGGACTCGACGACAATTATCGCTGGGACACGTGGCGAAATTGCGAATTTAATGAACTCCTCGGTTTTTACGGCCTGCACTACTGGTATACATGGCAGGTGTCCATCCTCGGCCTGGGCCCGATCTGGATGAGTGATAATGAAGAGGCAAAGAAAAAGGCGGCCCAGCTTCTCGACGAGGGCGCCATCTTTGCCTTCGGGCTTTCGGAAAGGGATCACGGAGCAGATATTTATTCAACGGAGATGACCCTCACGCCGCAGGCCGACGGAACCTACCTCGCAAACGGTGAGAAATACTACATAGGAAACGGAAACGAAGCCGAGATGGTATCCACCTTCGGGAAGATGTCTGACACCGGCGATTATGTGTTCTTCGTCTCGAATTTTCATCACAAACAGTACGAACTCGTCAAAAATGTCGTGAATGTCCAGTCCTATGTGGCCGATTTCAAGCTGAATGACTATCCCATTACCGATGCCGATATCCTCAAGAAAGGTCCGCAGGCCTGGGATGACATGTTAAATACGGTAAATGTCGGAAAATATAATCTCGGATGGGCGTCGATCGGTATCTGCACCCATTCATTTTATGAGGCGATCAATCATGCATCGCACCGAAAACTCTTCGGGATGCATGTCACCGACATGCCCCATGTGAAACAGATGTTTACCGACGCATACGTGAGGCTGGTGGGGATGAAGCTCTTCGGTCTCAGGTGCTCCGATTATATCCGCCTCGCGTCTGCTGAAGACCGGCGGTATCTCCTTTACGATCCCACCATGAAGATGAAGGTAACGACTCAGGGAGAGGAAGTAATTAACCTTCTCTGGGATGTCATTGCCGCAAAGGGTTTTGAGAGTGACACCTATTTCGAGATGGCGGGCCGTGATATCCGCGCCCTGCCGAAGCTCGAAGGGACTGTTCATGTCAACATTATGCTCATTATCAAGTTCATGCAGAATTATCTCTTCAACCCCAAAGAATATGAGGAAACAGGAACGATCAATGACAGAAAGAGCGACGACTTCCTCTGGGAGCAAGGGCCAACCAAGGGGCTCGGCAAGGTACAGTTTCACGATTACAATATAGTCTACGACAAATTCGATCGGCCCAACCTGAACATCTTCAAGGAGCAGATAAAGATCTTCAAGGAGATGCTTATAAATGCCACACCGGAGAAATCACAGGGGATGAACCCTGACTTTACGCTCACCGTCGGTGAAATGTTTACCCTTATTGTCTATGGCCAGCTTATCCTTGAAAATGCCCCCATTCACAATGTAGATAACGATGTCATCGATCAGATGTTTGAATGTTATGTGAGAGATTTCTCAGGTTTCGCGCTTGGTCTCTACAGTAAGTCGATGACAACGGAAGCTCAGATGGAATACTGTCTGAAGATGATCAAGAAACCCGCCGTAGATGAGGCCAGGTATCAGAGGGTGTGGGAAACCCATGTGATTGCCCTGAAGGATGCCTATACCATGAATGCCTGATCTGAATAGCAAATGGTAGATGTATGAGAAAAAGGCGGGGCCTTCACCCCCGCCTTTTTTCCTGTGGGAGAAAAACTATTAACACACGATTTGGTCCGATAAGGGTTATTCCCGGTGCATCAGGATGTCGATTAGACGCATGGATATATATGTGGGAATTCATCACGATCAAGAAACACATTCGAAGACTGGAGCAGCAGCAGCGAATATCCCAGGTTGGCGATAGTTTCGTCGCTGTTTAACTCGATCCCCTCGCTGTTCCTTCAGCCCGGCATTCTATCGTAAAAATGGAGGAAATAATGAATATGATGTCAAAAGAGCAGAGCAGAGAATTTGCATCAGAATGGCTGCCCGCATGGACAGGCAATGATCCTGAAAGGCTGCTGGGTTTTTATTCCGACGATGCATTTTACCTCGATCCAACCATACCGGAGGGTGTCAGGGGAAAAGAAGGATTAAGATCGTATTTCAATAAACTGTTGTCAAATAATCCCGATTGGGTATGGACTCAGATTGAGGGCATCCCGATGGAAGACGGGTTCTTGAATAAATGGCACGCCCTTATGCCTGTCGGTCCCGGAAATGTTGAATGTGTCGGAGTATGTTTTGTCCAATTTGACAGTGAGGGAAAGATTCGGCGAAATGAGGTATATTTTGACACGACAGGATTGATATCAGAGATTAAAAAACACAACCAGAATCGATAATCCAGCCTTACATGCAGCGATCGTCAAACAGTCGAATGATTGAGTCGTTTAGTTGGAAAATAAAAGTGTTAAATCAACACATTAGAGTTTCAAGTTTGTCGAGTGTCCAATTTATATGTATAGAGTGTAAATTCGGATAATAATAACGACTTAACCACTCTACTACTCAACCACTTAACGAAATTTGTACATTATAGGAAAGGAGTCATTATGTCTGATATCTGTTTTCTTACAGCTGTTGAAATGGCTGAAAAAATCCGTCAAAGGGAACTTTCTGTTCGTGAGGTAATGGAAGCGCACCTTGAACAGATTGAAAAGATTAATCCTGTGGTAAACGCCATTGTGACGATGATTCATCCGGAGAAACTCCTCGAAGAGGCCGATGCGAAAGACATGGCTCTGGCCGGGGGTGAGGAGGTGGGGCCTCTGCACGGTCTTCCCGTGGCGCACAAGGACCTGGCCATGACGAAGGGTCTCAGGACGACCTTCGGCTCAAAGATATTCAGTGATTTTGTTCCCGAAGATGATTCACTGATTGTGGAGCGTCTGAAGAAGGCCGGAGCCATTACCATAGGTAAGACGAACACGCCTGAATTCGGGGCCGGATCACAGACGTTTAATGAGGTGTTCGGGGAAACGGCAAATCCCTACGATATAACAAAAACCTGCGGCGGAAGCAGCGGAGGTGCGGCGGTGGCCCTTGCCTGCGGGATGCTTCCAGTCGCCGACGGGAGTGACATGGGAGGGTCTCTCAGAAACCCCGCAAGTTTCTGTAACGTCGTTGGGCTGAGACCTTCACCCGGAAGGGTTCCTGTCTGGCCTTCGCTGGCCGCTTGGTTCCCACTTTCCGTGGAAGGCCCCATGGCGCGGACCGTGCGGGACATAGCCCTTATTCTCACCGCGATAGCGGGGCCGGACCCGCGCTCACCCATTTCCATAGACGAACCCGGGGGCATATTCGCCCGTCCGCTGGAGAGGGATTTTAAAGATGTGAAGATTGCCTGGAGCATGGATATGGGAGGGTTGCCAGTCGATCCGGTGGTGATGGATGTCATTGAGGCGCAGAGATGGGTCTTTGAATCTCTGGGTTGTATAACGGAGGAACGATGTCCCGATTTTTCCGATGCCGATGAAATCTTTCGGGTATTGAGGGCATGGAATTTTGAACTGGCCTTTGGAGGCCTTCTCGATGGGCGTAAAGATGACATGAAGGACACCGTTATATGGAACATAGAAGAGGGAAGGAGACTTACCGGTACGCAAATCGGTATAGCGGAAAAAAAGCGCACGGCGCTGTATCACAGTGTGAGAGAGTTTATGGAAACCTGTGAGTACATGATCTTTCCCGTGAGCCAGGTGCCCCCATTCGATCTGAAACAGCGATACATAACGGAGATTAACGGGATCAGGATGGATACGTACATTGACTGGATGAAATCATGCTGCCATGTTTCCACTGTAGGGAACCCCGCGATTTCGGTTCCCTGCGGCTTCACGAAAGATGGTCTTCCGGTGGGGGTGCAGATTGTTGGACGTCACAGGGACGATTTCGGCGTCCTTCAACTCGCACATGCCTTCGAGGCCGCGACGGGTTTTGGAAAGAGGAGACCGGAACTTGCCACCTTGACCACCTGACCATTTTCTCCAACCCGATTCAGCCGCGGCGATTTGAGGCAGAGGTAATGTTTCCTCGCAGTCGCGGGCTTATTTAACCAGTCGAGAGATTTTTCTGAACCTGTCGCCTCCTGCGCTCTTCAGGAGTTCGAACAGGGCCATCTCCACGCTTGTGGGTTTTGCCCCTTCGCTCGTCATCCTTTCGATACCGAGGGTTTTGTTATCGGCCGTTCTTGATGAGATACAGTCTGTTACTATGTGCGCTTCATATCCCTTGCGGATCAGGTCAACCGTTGTCTGATAGACACAGACGTGCGATTCGATACCGGCAACGAGAATCTGGGTGCGCTTTATGTCCTCCAGCTCTCTCATAAACAGGGCCTCTCCGCAACAGCTGAAGCTTGATTTGGGGATGGGTCTGACAGTATCCAGCAGAGAGGATATTTTCGGGATCGTTGCGCCCAGCTTTTCAGGGACCTGTTCTGTTACAATCATGGGGATTCCCAGAATCGTGGCGCCTTTGATTATCTTCTCAAGATTTTCGAAAAGCGTTTCCTTTTCGTGCATGACCTGCGCGAGGCTGTCTTGAATATCAATCACGACCAATATGCTGTTCTCTATTGTTAGCATGTGCTATTCTCTCTCCATTATTCTATTTTCCACGGCATAACATATAAGGTAAAATAGAAAAAGTATATTTTTATGTGCGTGCCATATAATTGTTTTCAATGGTTTGAGGAGGCAGATCACCTTGAAAGCTTTTCAGAATCACAATCCCTCAGAGATACAGGCATGTCAGCCCCATGTGCTGGAGGACGTCTTTCGTTTTCACAGTGCGCTTCCGGGTTATGCACCCACACCTCTCGTCTCAATGGACGGGATTGCCGGCGACATTGGAGTTGGACGTCTGCTGGTAAAGGATGAGGGGAGACGATTTGGTCTGAAGGCATTCAAGGCGCTTGGAGCATCCTATGCCGTATATCGTTTGCTTTATGAACGGAGCGGGGGTTGCCTTGAGCCGGAGGAATTTGTCGGAGGGAAAGGGCGCGATCTGGCGGATGGCATAACCTTTTCCTGCGCGACGGACGGTAACCATGGACGGGCTGTTGCCTGGATAGCGGGATTGCTTGGGAGACCCGCTGTTATTTATGTGCCGGAGGGAACGGTCCCCGCGCGGATCGCCGCGATCAGATCGGAGGGGGCTCGGGTTGTAGTAGTAGATGGCGGTTATGATGCTGCCGTGAGGCGCGCGGAGAAAGAATGTAAAGATGGTCACATGGTTATAGCCGATATCGCGTATCCCGGTTACACAAAAATCCCACGCTATATCCAGCAGGGATATCTCACAATATTTCAAGAGATATCTGAGCAGCTTGAAGAAAAGGGTGAAGAACCCCCGAATATTGTTTTTATACAGGCGGGTGTCGGCGCTTTTGCGTCTACGGCGGCGCAATTCTTCAACAACCCGTCGGATGGTGTCCGTCTGGTCTGCGCGGAGTCGCAGGCCGCTGATTGCCTTTTCCTGTCTGCGAAGGCCGGAGACGGTATGCCACGCTCCGTTTCATCCGGTGCAGGCACCATAATGGCCGGACTGAATTGTGAGACACCGTCACTGACCGCGTGGCCGATGATACGCGACCGTTTTGACGCCTTTGTTTCCATGAAAGATCACTGGGCAGAGGAGGCGATGAGGCTTCTTGCCGCCGGGGGCGTCGTGTCAGGTGAATCCGGGGCCGCGGGACTTGCCGCACTTCTTGCGCTTTATCAGGAGATGCCCGGCTTTCTGAATGAAGAATTGCAGCTACCTGATAATCCGAGTGTACTTGTCATAAACACGGAGGCGGATACCGATCCCGATGGTTATCGTCGAATTATCGAAAAAGGATCATTTCCGGATAAAAAATCGGGATAACCGCCTTGGCAACTTGTCAATCAGTTGAGTGGCAAAGGGTTGAGTTGAAAAAACATTATCCCTGTTTCCAGGTATTGCGGGTATCAAACCAGCGAATTTCCAATTTTGTTGCTGAAACCTGATAGTTCTGATATTATAAATACTTAACTATTTAACCACTCAACTACTCAACGAGATTTGGAGGGAGGGGAAATATGGGAAACATTATAATTATTGTCTCAGCGGCGCTTCTGCTTGTCGTGCTTCTCTATCATGCAAAAAAGGATAACGAGAAGAGCGCCCTGCTGGCCAAAGCGGTTCTTTCAACCCTGTTTGTCGTCACGGCTTTTGTCCAGCCGCATCTTGTCGGTGGATATTATAACTGGCTCCTTGTCGGATTGATATTCTGCCTGATGGGGGATATTTTTCTGGCCCTGCCTCAGAAGGGGATGTTTCTTGCGGGACTGGTGGTTTTCCTGACAGGGCACGTGCTGTATATCTTCGGTTTTTTACGTGTAACAGAGATCGGGCAATGGGCAGGGATGGGATCCCTGGTGATTGCCGCTGTCGGCGGTCTGGTCTATTTCCGGTTGAGAACTTACTTGGGGCGTATGAAAATACCAGTTATATTCTACCTGATTGTTATTTCTGTTATGCTGGCGGGGGCGTGGGCGGTTTTCGGGAATTGCGGTCTGACCAGATCAGGAAGGATCATGATCTTTGCCGGAGCATTTTTGTTTTATCTGTCCGATCTGTTTGTGGCACGTCACCGCTTTGTGAAAAAAGAGTTCTCTAACCGCCTTATAGGCTTGCCCATGTACTACACGGGACAGTTTCTCCTGGCCTTTTCTGTGGGTTTTCTGGGACGGTTATAAGACCATTTTGACCGCGGGATGATTCCGCAATTTATCATATATACCTGTGCGGTGTCCTTCGTTGTCAACCAGCACTTCGAGGTTCATGCTGTGGTATTTCCCGGTTTTGCTGATGCCGGACGGCGTGATTGTATAGTTGCATTCCTTGACGATTTCCTCTATGGCCTCTCCTGTCGCCTTCCTGTCGGAGCCTATTATTTTATAGATCCACCGGCATGGATATTCAATGATTGGAGTTTTGCTGCCCTTGTCTGACATCTCTTTTACTTTTCCTCGATATCTCCAATCAATTAATAGCGGAAGATGGTGGCAAGCGCCGAATCGGTCGGGATTTCCTCCCGGCTCATGGCATATACCGTTCCGCCGTTGAGTATGGTTTGTATTGCGGCAAGATCCAGTAAGTCTTCATTGCCGACTCCGGCATCTTTGTCCAGGTTGATTTCACTTGTGGTGGAGTCAAATGTTCCCCACTGCTGAACACCAACAGATACGAAAAGTATGCCTACACGTCCATGGTAAGCCGCCGGGACGATTTCTCTGACGTCGCTTGAGGTGCGGCCGGTTCCGGCGTTCTGTCTGTACTGTGACAGGGCATCGGCCCTCTTTGTTTCGAGGAAACTTTCCACTATAGGCCGTGCCATATCGAGAAGTCTGTCCGCACTCAATCCTTTCGGATTCCCCGATATTCCTCTGTCTGTGAGGCAGGGATAAGTGTTTGCCTCCCTGTATATGGGGAGAAGATAATCGACCCCCGCGAATATGAGGGGCACCTTTTTGTCCTTCAGGAGTTCATGCAAACCCCTGTCAACATGCTGAAAGTACTGCAGGAGATTTGCCTTCATATCTTCGGAGCCTGTGTGACGCTGGAGGCGTTTCTCGAAATCGTCAAGATTAAGCGCCTCATCAAGATTTTCCGGGATGTCTTTATGTTCCATCTCTTCCGCATGTTGCAGTGAACACCTCAAAAGTCGTACATCTTTCTGGCTGATTGCCAGGATGTAGAATTCCGTGTCAGAGGCAATCAAAGGAATAAGTGGCTTAATGTGGAAACGATCCGTTATAACTACCAGTTCCTTGAAGTTTTGCGGCAGACGGTAATATCTGAATGAATCAGGTGACAGAAACATGGCAAGCCCGTCACTCTGGCTGTGCCAGAATGGCTGATTGCCTGACATTTCCTGCGCGGGAGCGAGTATGTCTTTTATTTCCGACGGCCGTAATTCACTTGAAAGCAGGCGATCTTCGGCATTGCGAAGCAGATTTTTGTATCGAATCTGATTCTGCTGTATCCCGGTTCCGTTCTTGACCGCGGGCATATAGATAGAAACACATATTCCAAGTTGCCTCTGCATCAAAGACTTCAATTCGTTGCCGGATAGTATGTCCATACGATCAATCTCCTTATAAACATGATTTATGCAGCATCTCTCTTCTGTGGGGTGCATGTACCACGCCGCGTAGATTGGTTGTTAACAAGTTGCTTGCGGTTGTTATCCTGACATGTCGGTGCAGTGCAGCTTTTTACGATTTATTGACAACGGAAGGAAGCCACCTGTAAACCGGAGTCAGGTACCTTGCCACCTGTCCCTTCAGGGGTATCATGAAGATAAAACACTTTTTCTGGTCGGGAACAATAGCGATATGTCTGATAATACCCGGTTCTGGATTTCGATCAATGAAACGCATCAAGCGTGTATGGGTTTCCATGCTCTCGTAATACAGTAGAAATGTACATGTCCCCCATGTCACAACCTCTCTGTTGAAACGTTCGGCGCCTGATATTGCTGCCCCGACAAATCGTGAGTATTGTGTTTCTATGAGGTGGCATTCTTCTGCAGGTTTGGTCTTGAGATACAGCTCTATGAACAATCTGTCATACTTTTTTATGAGCTTTGATATGGGAAAATAAAGCCATGAATGTCTTGGGAGCATGGTAATTGTGGCATCGACTCGTGACAGAAATGCACCCTTTTTTCTGAAGTAGAGATTGGCATGGTATCCAATGGCGCCTCCGATATTGGTAAAGGTCTGATCGTCGGGATGGAACACCTCCATGAGATCGTTAAAGGCGCTGAGGAATATCTCTTTGTTGTGTCTTCGCCCCCAGAAATAACCGAATGTCAGAAGAAACGAAAAGGCGACAAAGAGGAAAAAAACAGGCTGAGTTAATATGTGTTCGTATTTGAACATAGATTTAACAGTTACCAGGAATCGGGAATAATACTTTCACCCACATCATACAGCGCACCTTTCCTTCCGTCAAGGAGAGTCTTTGCCAGCTGTATGCGCTCAAGGGCGACATTCTTTGCCATCCCCTTCATCTGTTCTTCAACATACGTTGCCATTTCCTCATTTTCTTCGGTCACCTTGTTGTCTACAAGCAGGCGCAGAGGAAGACCCAGATCGTCAAGCCCTTTAATCAACCTTTGTGATTCTCTGAGGGAAAGTATGTCCGGGTTGAATACCAGCACCATATTACAGTCCACGCCACACAGGGTCCTGTCGAGAGTCTGATAATTATCGCTGAGTTTCCACAGTCTTTTCATGATATCGTCGTCTTCTTCTTTATAGTCGAGAATGGTTTCTGCTGAACTTAAGGTGCCCCTTATTCGGTGGATCGTGTAGCGTTTTTCCAGTATCTGTCGTCTTATTCCAATCAATCTGTCGATCCAGGTTATCGTAACCTTAGGCAGGGCGAGAAACCTGAGAGTCAGCCCTGTTGGGGGTGTGTCGAAGATTATATAGTCGAAATCCGTTTCATCCCGTATGGTCTTTTCAATACTCGTAAGGAGAGCATATTCTTCTATGCCGGGAGAGTACTTGAGAATGGAGAAATAGGTGTCCAGATTCAGTGTCTTCAGATAGCTATATGTGTTGGAAAGGACACTGGTTTCCTTCTCCAGGTATTCACGCGACAGTTTTTTTAGATTGATCTCGCTCAGAAAGAGTGTCTTCGTAAATTTTTTCTTCCCGTTCTTGATGGTGACCCCGAAGATATCACCGAGGTTGTGCGCCGGGTCCAGAGAAACGATCAGTACGCGTGACTTCTGGGAGAGCTGCCATGCCGCGGCCGCCGCCATGGTCGATTTTCCAACCCCTCCTTTTCCGGTGAAAAAGAATATTTTCATTCAGTCGATCCCTATAGTTCCCGCCATCTCAGCCAGCATGTCCCCCGCGTCCTGCGCCCTTCTGTTCAGGACCTTCATCTCACGTTCCATGAAGGGAAGCAGCTCAACTGCCAGAAAGGAGGGAGGAGACGGGAGCCCGATGAAAGACCCCAGAAGTAACAACGCGAAGATATTCTCCAACTCCTTCACCTCAACCCCTGTGAGGGCGGCGGCACTTTCCCGGTGAGAAGCATCGAAATCGGAAAGTATGCGTTTGAAAAATTCGAATATTGGAAAAGCCATTGAATGGTCAGCAATGCTTGGTTAAACCGGCGCACGGCTTCCTGCCGTGCGCCGGTAAAAGATGTGAATTAAGATTTTGATCAATCAACCTTGTGTGCTCTGGCCTTGATGAAATCCCAGATAAATACAAAGTTAAGGACCAACATCACGCAAAGCAGGACCGTGACTGTCCAGCCTGGAACAGGTTTCGCTGCAATGGCGCCAGGTTGAACTACCGCGATGAACCACACAAGACCACATGTGACAGTAATCCAGAGCAACCAGGCCGGGATGACTGCGACTCCTGCGAAAGAAGACTTCAGTTTCTTGGCTGCGAAGGCTGCGCCTGTCATAAGGGCAATGGCAGCGATTAGCTGGTTAGCAGCGCCGAAAGAACCCCAGATGATGAGCCAGTTTCCTGTCGCGGCCAGCCATATCCCGATTGCGGCCGGAATAATAGAGGCAATCCAGCGGTTGGTCAGGAAGTTGTAGAACCCTGAGGCGGTTTCCTTCAGAGGCAGGGCCATCTCGGCCAGGCAGTAGCGTCCGAGACGATTTGTGGTATCCAGCGTGGTCATGGCAAATGAGGCAACCCACATACCGGCAATAACCTTTACGAACTTAACAGGGATAAAACACAGCCACGTCGCGCTGACCATGTCGGCATATGATTGGACGAAAAGATTTGCCTTTGAAAGCTTTACCGACGCGGAGGCCTTTGTAAACATGGCTCCCCAGTTGCCTGCATTTAATGTTTCAACGGACACACCAGCGTTCTGGAGGGCGGTATATCCGAAACCGGCTATGGAGACGATAACGATAGTGGAAAGGAACCCCTCGGTAAACATCGCGCCGTAGCCAATGAACAGACCGTCACTCTCTTTGGTAAGCTGTTTGGAAGTTGTACCTGAAGCAACGAGAGAGTGGAAACCGGACAGCGAACCGCAGGCGATAATCAGCGGAATTGCCGGCCAGAACGGCGTCGGTTTGCCTCCCAACAAAATCGGAGAGAAGCTCGAAAATGCCGGAACCTCAAATCCCCTGAAGGCAAAAACGGCCGCCACAAAACCCAGTGCCAATCCAAAATACAGAAGCCAGGAATTGAGATAATCCCTCGGCTGCAACAGGACATTGACGGGGATGGCGGCGGCAATGATGATGTAGAAGAAGAATATCCACATCCAGGTCATATAACCGAGCTTAATTGGTGTTATCGTTCCAAGCCAGATGGCGGCAATCAGCATTGCTATACCGATGACAGTTGAAACGCCGAAGTTCAGCTTTATGCGGTAAAGCAGGACACCGAGGATCAGGCCGGCTAAGATCTTCCAGGCGTATGCCGAAGCGATAGCGGGGGTTCTGACAAACATCCCGCCAACAATCGCTGCAAAGGCGGCTACGACGAGGATCAGAAGGAAGAAGACAATCCAGTAGAATGCCACTCCCGTTCTCTTTCCTATTAGATCTGATGCGACAAACTGAATCGATTTGCCATCGTAGCGGACAGACGACATCAGGGCGAGGTAATCATGGACTGCTCCGATGAATATGTTGCCGAACCATACCCAGAGCAGACCCGGTAACCATCCCCAGCATATTGCCAGCGCCGGACCGATAATCGGTGCTGCACCGGCAATCGACGCGAAGTGATGTCCGAAGAGAACCTCTCTCCTCGCCGGGATGTAATCCACCCCGTCATAGATGCGTTTCGCCGGTGTCTCTGTGGAATCCGAGGCCTTAACGACATCACGCTCTATTTTCTTGCCGTAGGTGAAATACAAGATTAAATAGAGAAAAAAACCGATAATGATAACTAATGTTGTCATTTCCTACCTCCTTTTCTAATGGTTAAGCAATTAAGAATTAAATCAACAAAATACCTCACTATACTTGGCGTGGCACTGATGACCATGCCGGGATGAGCGCACTCTATTATGCGAGAAACAACCGTTCTGCGATATGAAAATGAGCAAACAGGAATTTATTCTGATATATACACGTATATTTTGTTAGTACTCCTTCATAAATTTAAAGTCAATTTTTTTTTGGTTGGTTCAAGAATAAAAAATGAAGAAAAAAGATGAATGATTATGCTATTATACATGTCTTCGTCGGGATTTCACCCGTATATCTTACGAATATTCCAATATAACAGGGATGGTATGGAGTTTTGGAGAACAAAATGATTCGAACCATAACGATACTGTTTGTCGGCATAGCCTCCATATCCTTTGCGGCTATCTTCATAAGATTCTGTGATGATGTTCCGGCGATTATGATAGCCACATACAGGCTCAGCATCGCGTCCATAATCCTGCTTGTATTCTCTATGATAAAAGGTGTTTCATTCAGGACCGTATCCAGGAGAGATATGGTGCTTTCACTTGCGGGGGGAGTGTTTCTGGGGCTGCATTTTATCTTCTGGACAACGTCCCTGAAATATACGTCGGTTGCGAGCAGTGTGGTACTTGTTACAACGAATCCCATATTTGTCGGCATATTTTCCTGGTTGTTTCTGAAAGAAAAACAATATGCAGAGATTATAGCCGGGACTATCCTGTGTCTCCTCGGCAGTGTCGTGATCGCAGCGGGAGACAGCGGACTTCATTCCCTGATTCTGCTTGACAAAAAGGCGCTGACTGGAGACGTCCTTGCTCTGATGGGGGCGGTGATGGGGAGCGCGTATCTACTGACGGGAAGCAGGGTGAGAGAACGTCTCGACATACTGACATATATAACAATCGTGTTCACGGCAAGCGCCCTGTTTCTGATAGGCACATCCTTTGTCATGGGCATATCGCCTGCGGGGTACAGACCTTCTTCCTATATGTATATGGTACTGCTGGCTGTTATCCCGCAGCTCGTGGGACACACATCCATAAACTGGGCGCTGGAACACCTGAGGGCGGGTATGATTGCGATATCGATTCTCGGAGAGGCAATCGGCGCTACGATCCTGGCATATCTCTTCTTCGGGGAAACGGTGAGCACATTCCAGGTAGCGGGAATGGTGCTCGTATTTGCAGCCATTATCATAGCGTCGAGGAAGGGTAAAAAGACGTTGAGGCAACCGGTCTGACCCCTTGGGGCATGGACGACGGGCTGGTAGTCTCAAAGGCCCGATCACCTTATTCAGCCTTCTTCGGCATTCTTACCATTAATACGGGTACCTTGCCTCCCCGCAGCACTTTGTCAGTGACACTGCCGAAGGCCCATCGGGAGAAACCATGCCGTCCATGTGTTGACATGGCCACCATGTCGGCCCCGACTTCTTCTTCAGCCTTAATAATTTCGTTAGCAGAGGATGTGCCGAACGCCGCTATACATTTCACGACGGCCCCTCTACTTTTCAGGCCTTCACCAGCCTCATCAAGGTAATCCATTGTCATCTTCTTTGTTTGCTCCAGCTCACTCTCAGTATAAGGAATCTCGACTGCTGATTCTCCAGCAGCAATAGTATGTGTCAATGATGTAATTACCTGGAGGAGAACTACTTCTGTTTTCTTTCCCGTCGCCAGTTTAGACACTCGTTCTTCAACGTAGCGCAGGGCCGCTTCTCCTAATGTGGAACCATCCAAAGGGATCAATATTTTTTCGGACATGGTACACCTCCTCATGATTTGACTTCCATTTGTTCAGACCATCCGGCTTTACGGGCTGATCTTCCCTGCATTTCGAAAATCGAAAGTGACAGCGGCTACTGCGATATTCAGCGGCTACAGTGCAGTGCTATTACTCGTTCCATTCTTCTGCCATAAGCCAGTGCTCCGCCTATTAAATTCACCGGATGTTGCCTTGATATAATTAAGACACAATATGAGTAATTGTCAATAGCTGAAAGCGGGAGAGTTTCGGGTTTGCAGTGAAGCGGGATTTATTCTTGATTCCTAAGAATCATATTCTCAAGGGTCTCATTTTTTCAGCGCCGCTCCGCCGAGATATGCCTCCTGGACCTTTGGGTTGGATTTCAGTTCCTGTGATGAACCGCTTATGGATATACGACCGTTCTCGAGGACATGTCCCCTGTGAGCGATGTCTATTGCTCTTTTCGCGTTCTGTTCAACCAGCAGTATTGATGTACCCTGATCATTTATTTCGTGTATGATCTTGAATATCTGGGCTACCAGGATAGGCGCCAGGCCCAGGGATGGTTCGTCAAGAAGCAGAACACGCGGAGAACTCATGAGCGCGCGTCCTATGGCCAACATCTGCTGTTCTCCACCCGATAGTGTGCCCGCCATCTGCCGCCGTCTTTTCAGTAAGATCGGGAAAAGAGAGAAGACACGTTCCCGTGCCTCTGCCATTATCCCTTTTTCCTTCCTTTTGGTGTAGGCTCCGAGATTCAGGTTTTCCTCTACGGTCAGAGTGGAAAATACCTTGCGTCCTTCGGGTGATTGAGAGATGCCCCTCTGGACGATCTCAAACGCGGGGATGGGGTTTAATTCCTCACCTTCAAATGTAACGGTACCTTCGCTGATGGGGAGGAGTCCGGAGATTGCATTAAGCAGGGTCGATTTCCCCGCCCCGTTTGCACCGAGAACGGTTACAATCTCTCCCTCGTCAAGATAGATGGAAACCCCCTTCAGGGCCTCAATCGAACCGTAAGAGATATGCAGGCTGTCGATTATGAGAAGTGGTTTCACGTCAACTCTCTCCGTCGCCCTGCTGGTCATCATAACCGAGATAGGCCTCGATCACCTTGGGGTTGTTGTAGACTGTCTCAGGGCGGCCTTCCGCGATTCTGGCCCCTTCGTCCATCACGATGACCCAGTCGGAAATACCCATTACAACGTTCATATCGTGCTCGATCAGGAATATACTAAAATTTTCTTTCGCCAGACTCTTGAGAAAAATCATCAGGTCTTCCGTCTCGCTCGGATTCAGTCCGCTGCTTGGTTCGTCCAGTGCCAGCAGACCGGGTTCTGTCGCAAGCGCGCGAGCGATTTCCAGCATGCGCTGGCTGCCGTATGCTATATTTTTTGCAAGTTCATGCCGGGAATCCCACAGGCCAACCTGATGAATTCGCGACTCTGCCACTTCCCGTATATGTTGCTCTTCCTTTTTCTGACGGGATGTCCTGAAGATCGATCCCCACATGCCTGCTGAACCGCGGCAGTGCTGTCCCGCCATTATGTTTTCCAGGCAGGTCATATTGGAGAAGAGGCGTATATTCTGAAAAGTGCGTGCAATTCCGCGAGAGACGATCTGGTGGGGCTTCTGTCCCGTAATGTCTTTACCATTGAATAAGACACTCCCACCTTCGGGCTTATAAATTCCGGTGACTACATTGAATACGGTTGTCTTGCCCGCCCCGTTGGGGCCTATGAGACTGCATATCTCGCCTTCGCGGACCTGTGAGTCAAAGTTGTTGACGGCGGTCAGGCCTCCAAAGACCTTCGTGAGCTTACGGGTTTCCAAGATTGCCCTGTCTGTGGTTCGAAGATCTGCCTCAGCCATTTTGTCTCCGTGATTTCAGGATGGATTTAATGTCAGATCCCCCCCCTCCTGCGAGGCCAGACCCCTCCCGGTCGGAACATCATCATAAGGATCATAACCGTCCCGAATATGAGCATCCTGTACATGGCGAAAGGGCGGAAAATTTCGGGAAAGAGACTTATGACCGCTGCGCCTATAAGGACACCGGGGATTGAACCCATCCCCCCGATAAGAACGATGCAGAACATCAGGCATGATTCCATGAAAGAAAAACTTTCAGGAGAAACGCACATGAGCTTGCTCGCGTAAATATTTCCCGCGATTCCAGCCATGGCCGCGCCCAGCACGAAGGCAAGCAGTTTGTAGTGTCGGACGTTGATTCCGTTGGCGTTTGCCGCCACTTCATCTTCACGGATGCAGTTCCACGCGCGACCAATGCGTGAGTTCTGGAGTCTTATAAGGGACAGGATGCTGAAACCAACAACGATCCAGATAAAAAAGTAGTACTCGATTGAGGAATCAATCACAAAAAAGCTGCCCAGAGAGGGAAAATCGATTCCGAATACACCATTTGGACCGCCCGTAAGATCGAAGGGATTGTTGATAAGAGACAGCCGAACAATTTCTCCCATGCCGATTGTGACGATGCACAGATAATCGCCACGGAGGTGGATTATGGGTGAACAGACCAGATAGGCAAAAAGCGCCGCGGAAATGGCACTTACGGGAAGAAGGACAAGGATGGGAATGCCGAATTTGGTATTGAGGATAGCCGTGGTATATGCGCCAATGGCATAGAAGCCGGCATGACCGAGGTCGAACAATCCGACTTCACCCAAAACGATATTGAGACTCAGGCCGAGAAGGGCATAGGTACCGAAGAAGAACGCAACATCGATGTAGTAGTTGTTTGCCGCGAACGGATAGATGATAAAAATGCCCAATACGGCGAACAGTGCGCCCTGTTGAGGCGAGAAGAAACTGCCTGATTTTGAAATCCTGGTGTCTTCCATGCGTTTACACTTTTTCCGCCAATTTTTCACCGAATAGTCCGTTGGGACGGAAGATCAGAACCAGGATCAGTATCAGGAAAACAAACACGTCTTTCCACGACGACGATATATAGACTCCGCCGAACATTTCCAGAAGACCCAGGATCAATCCGCCGAACATTGCGCCCGGCAGGTTGCCTATACCCCCCAGTATGGTGGCTGTGAATGCCTTGAGTCCGTAGTTCCAGCCCATCGTAAAGCTGATTTGCCGGTAATACATGCCCACCATTACACCGGTTATTGCGCCCAGTGCCGGCCCCAGGGTGAAAATGAAAAATATTACCTTGTTGAAATTTATCCCCATCAGGGAGGCTGTGTCACGATCAAGAGCTGCTGCCCTGATAGCGCTGCCGAAGAGGGTTTTCTGGATTATATAGTACAGTATGCCCATGAGGAGAAAGGAAAAGACCAGGATTACTATCTGAAGCAGTGTTACATGCAGATCACCAAGCTGTATGTGGATATTCGGTATCACTGATGCCGGATATGCCTGATAGCGTGGACCCCAGATGACCATGATCGCGTTTTGGAGTAAGATGGATGCTCCAAGGGCGGAGACAACGGCGGGGAGCCGCCCCGCCGGATAAATGGGGCGATACGCAAGCCGTTCCACCGTTATTCCCACAAGCGCGAGACAGATTGCGGCAATTACCATGGCCACAATAATCCCGCCCCACAGTCCGCAATGGGCGGTTAAGAACGCGGACCCGAATACCAGAACGGTGTATCCGAGATAAGAACCTAACGTGAAAAAATCTCCATGGGCGAAATTTATCAGCTTCAGGACACCATAGACCATGGAGTACCCAAGGGCTATGAGAGCGTAAAATGAGCCGATTGTAAGGCCGTTTATGGTTTGTTCTAATACAATTTCCACTTTTTTCTTTCTTTGTGACGGTTCAGGAGTAAGGGGCTGCGGAACCGCAATCCATATATTTTATCACGAAAACACGAGAAGAGACCTTTTGCAAAAGGTCTCTTCTCTGTGGAGACACCTATTCACTTGTCGGATCAAAGGTTTTGAGTATTGATCTCCTTGCCCCGATTCTTAATCCGTTACTCGGAGACAGATATCTTTCCCGCCTTGTCAACAACGTACAGATAAAAAGGAACGCCCTCTCTGTCTCCCTGCTCGGTGAAACCTATTGGGCCTGTTATGCCGTTAGCGCCGTCAATTTTGTTTCTAAGGTAATCTGCTATGACGTCAGAATCGGTGGAGCCCGATTTGTCGATGGCGTACGCGATGATACCGAACGCGTCGGCGGCATAAATAGGCCATGGACTTGATGGGATTTCTCCGAACTTGGCCCTGTAGGCATCCAGGAATTCCTTTGCCTCGGGGTATGGAAGGTCACCGGGCAGCGGTTCATTGGTCATATAACAACCTTTTGCCACATCAAGGCCTGCGATCTTGACAAATTCATCATTAATTGCCGCGTTTCCCCCTACAAAGGTACAGGTTATCCCTATGTCTCTTGCCTGTGTTACAAGCAGAGCCGCCTCCGCGTAATATCCGGTGAAATACCAGAGGTCGGGTTTAGTCTCGCGCAATCTTGTAAGGGGCACACGAAAATCCTTTTCCCCGGGGGTGATGGCATCATAGTAAACGATTTCAGCCTCCCCGGAATCCAGCATGGGTTTGAGCCCCCGTTTCGTATCTTCGGCCAGCCCTTTTCCGAAGGCTGTATTGTCATGCAATATGGCGATTCTCTTTGCGCCGAATTTTTCGGATGCAACCTTCGCAAAGAATACACCCTGTGAATCATCACGGCCACATGTTCGGAAGAAGTAATTGAACCCTCTCTGCGTAAGACGGACGGCCGTTACGCCATAGCCTATGTTAACCTTCTTGAATTTCTCGTAGATATTGGAGGCAGGTTCACAAATGGACGAGCCGTATGTGGATACAGATGCAATGACTTCTTTTTGCCCGACCAGTTTCATTGCCGCCAGGGCGCCTGTTTTTGGTTCACCCGCGTCATCAACCACCCTGAGTTCGACCATGCGCCCTCCGAGGATGCCGCCTTTTTTGTTGATCAACTCAGCCGCTATTTCACAGGACTGTCTCGCCATCTGCCCCTCGTAGGCCCATGGCCCGGTAATCGGACCCTGAAGGCCTATGACTATAGAGTTCGGAGCTGCCGCTCCCAGACTGACAGGCACAAGAATGCATACCAGTACGCTTATAAATAACCATTTCACAATCTTCATAGGTTTCCCCTCCCTTTCTTTGCTGTCGGCAAAATGCCTGTATTTTCAAGAGTGGCGAGTATAGGAAAGGGAGGGTTGCGTGTCAAGGATAAAGTATCAATGCCGGGCCGGATTTTTAGCTTGACCCTGAAACCAATATGTTGGACCATAAGGCGTTCTGACGAAACTTTGTTATATCAGATTGCCTGGTCTTTACGAGTTTATCAATTTCGAAAGGAGGATCTTCCATGTTTAAAAAGATACTGTATCCGACCGATTTTTCAGATGTGGCGCACAGTGCCCTGGATTTTATTATTCGCCTGAAAGATGCCGGCGCGAAAGAGGTAGTTATCCTTCATGTTATCGATAAGGGGAACTTCGACGCCATAGCCAGATACGCAACAAAAGACATCCTTGAGATCGAAAAGAATCTGGAAGAAAGGGCGATGGCCGAGATAGCTCCAATAGGGGAAAGACTGCAAAAAAAAGGATTCAAGATCAAAATATTAATCAGCAGAGCAGTCCCATTTATGGAGATACTGAGAGTGGAAGAAAAAGAAAAGGTCTCCGCTATTGTTATCGGTTCTCATGGCGCGAGTAATATAGCGGAGATATTTCTCGGATCCGTTTCGGAAAAGGTAATAAGGAGAGCAAAGACACCCGTCCTTGTCATCAGGTGATATGAACTGAAAGGCAAGCGCCACCTTGCTGACCCCTGAATCGGTGGCTCTCGTGCCGGTAACCTCTTCCGTGGAGACCAAAACAAACGACACTCAGGCCGAACTCAAGGACACTGGCAAGGCAGTCTCCGAAGCCTTGTCTTCCGCCGGTGACAAAATATCCGATAAATTGAAGGATACAGATATCATCTCCGAGCTTCTCGGCTGGTGGGCGACCAATCTGTGGGGCACAGAGACCCCACGCTACACTGTATTCACCCTCACCCCAACCCTCTCCTTTTGTCCCATATCGGCAGGCATCTTCTTCGGGAGCCTCTTTTCCGTTGCCGTTACACACAATTCTAAAATCATCATGCACTTGCTGTACGGAATCGGAAGCATTCCAAAAGACTTTATATAGTTTGTTTGACGCGTGCTCAAAGAGCAATTAAAAAGGAGACCACGAAAGCCCACTCACTGAAAGTGCTATCCCCCCGAATCAGACAAAACAAAAGGGTCACGAATTTACCGTAACCCTTTTGTTTTTATGACTGGCGTCCCCACGGGGAGTCGAACCCCGGCTGCCGGCGTGAAAAGCCGGTGTCCTAGGCCACTAGACGATGGGGACATATTTCGAATGTAAAAAAACATAAAAAAGAATTGCCGCTTATATATCTTTATCTGCCACTGTGTCAACAATAAATTGAGCCTTTTAACCACCATTTCGTCTCTTCAACTCTTTAGGACGGCGCTCATTGAATCGACCGTAGTGATCACGCAAGAAGGGGAGAGGTTTTGCTGGGAGAGATGTTTTGCTGTTGACAAACGATAATATCACTGTGGTAAGGGGGCGCAGTATCCGATATCTGAAACGTTGGAGGGGAGCGCACCGGAAAGGATTTTTCCGATTTGACGTAATATGGAATCAGCACCCCTCAGTCGAACACAACCGGTTCTCTCAGGATAGACCTTCTTGCCGTGGCGGCAAGGGAAGCTGTCTGCGGGTGAGTGTCCTTTAGGGATGCTATCTGATGAAGACAGTCGGCTGTTCTCGATATCAGCATGGCAAGGTCGCCGTCCGCTACCTTTGTCCTCTGAACTAAGCGGTCCCATTCTGTTCCGGTGGCCCAGCTGTAGATGGCTGCGGAGGTCCAGAGGGGAAGGGGAGCCGTGTCAAATCCACGAGTCGTCATCCTTTTCGAGAGGGGTTCTGCAGACTTGGAGACCCTGTCAAATGCCTTCCTTAACCGTTTCGGCAGTGATGTTCTGCTTATGGCGATATTGTGGCTCCTGTCATACGCGAATGGAGCGATAACGGCGGCGAGAAGGGCTTCGCTCTCGCATGGAAAGGCGTCATCTCTCAGGCATTGCGCGATCAGGAGGGGCTGGTCCAGCCTGAGCTGCGATGTCCAGATGCCGTCTTCGGTGAGGCGATACGTATCATCTACAAAGCCTTCCGCTTTCAGAAAATCGAGGTGCCTGCTAAAATCTTCCCAGAGAGTTGTTTTCTCCATTTTCCGCATGTGCTGATAATTCGCGAGTGATCTTTCAAAGATATCTCTGATTCCTTCAGGGGTATGGGACAACAGGAGATTCAGTGCCATTGAGAAATCGCTTCGAATGCGGCTTGTTATCCTTTCCGGTTTTGAGAAACAGAGTTTCTGGACATGAAGGAGATCCATGAATTTTCCGGGGAAAACCAGCATAAAGCCGATCTTGTCCTGTCCCCGTCTCCCTGCCCTCCCGGTCATCTGGTGAAAGGCGGTTGCGTCCAGTGGCGCAAATTCACTGCCGTTGAACTGATCTGAATTGAACAGTACCACTGTCCTTGCGGGAAAATTTACCCCGGCGGCCACCGTAGATGTGGCGAATACTGCGTCAAGATGTTCACCTTTCATCATGGTTTCCACAACGGATTTCCATGCCGGAAGCTGTCCCCCGTGATGTGCCCCAACCCTTGAATGGCGGAGCCCCGGAAGCTGTTTGTGATTTTTCAGGTATGGATGATGCTCCAGTATTCCGTTAAGATCGTTTTCAAAAAGATCGTTATTTCTGCGATCTGAGGCGAGTTTGCAGAGGTTTACCGCGGCATCGCAGTCCCCCCTTGATTTCAGAAAGAATATTGCCGGCAGCAGGTTGAAATCACGCATGATTTCTATGATCGTGTCAAATGGGGGCAATTTGCCCCTGAAGAAGCGCTTATTTTTGTTTTTTTCAAGCCAGGAATTGACTGTCTCATGCAGTCTGTTTCCATTCAGCAGGGGTGCTATCTTTTTCGGAAGGTGGAGGAACAGGGGGTAAAGGGGGACGGGTCTTTCATTGTCTTCTATGACAACGCATTTCTTGTTTCGCAGCGAACTCAACCATCCAGCTATTTCCCGGCTGTTTCCGATAGTGGCGGACAGCATGAGCATATTTATCCTGCTGGGAAGATAGATCATTATCTCTTCCCATACCACGCCCCTGTCTTCATCTCCCAGGAAATGAGCCTCGTCAAGTATGACGAGGTCACAATCAAGATCTTTTTCACTGTGCATGGCCTCATATAGTCTGTTCCTCAGGATTTCGGTTGTACCCACTATTAC
>Ga0222626_1000248_pt1 | contig 35880 bp, 35 predicted proteins | sample AntAcemetageno91_FD_179862 | JGI IMG/M metagenome (GOLD analysis project Ga0222626, IMG submission 179862) | Saline water microbial communities from Ace Lake, Antarctica - #91 | ecosystem: Environmental > Aquatic > Non-marine Saline and Alkaline > Saline | place: Antarctica: Ace Lake | collected...
CTTAACAGTAACACAACTATTACTTAAAATTAATACTTCAGCATTTCCTTTTCCCATAAGTTTTCCATCAATATAGATTTCTGCATCGGTTTCAGAAGCGCTTAGCTGAACCTTCTTTTTACCTGCAAAGGCATCTATAGAAAAAATTGTACTTATAAAAAATATTACTATTATACTTATAAAAGTGTAATTTCTTTTCATGATGTATTTTTTTAGATTAACTTTTGTTTAGCAAAGATAGCTAAAAATTGTGTGAGTCGCTAATATTGATTTGAAATTCATTTCTTTGATTATCACAATTTACTCATTTAAATTAAATTTTTCCGGATATTTACCTTTCATTCCCCTGTAAAAATCCTCAATTTCTTTAAAGTCTTTTTCAACATCACCTGTAGGATAAAAAGGAGGGGCAATACCTGCTATTTTTGTCTCAAAATCAATGAAGCATAGTAGTATTGGAACTTTAGCTTGAACTGCAATATGATAAAACCCCATTTTCCATTTATTACTTAGTTTTCTTGTTCCTTCGGGTGTAATACCCAGAAACATCGGATCGTATTCTTTAAACATATTTGCAACTTGTAGAACTTTACTGCTCGCTCTACTTCTGTCAACTGGTATTCCTCCTGCTTTTTTTAACAATCCAGCTATGGGCCATTTGAAAGCTTCTTTTTTAATCAACAACCTTATGGGAATCTTATGAATCCAGCAGTAAAGTCTTCCTATCCAGAAATCCCAATTACTAGTATGTGGAGCAATAAGAAATATGGCTTTTGTTAAATCTTTAGGGACCCCTCCCTCATATTTCCATCCAATAATGAAATAGATTAATCTTGATAGTGTTCTCATATATAGCTAATTGGGATAATAGTCAATTTATTATTGATAAAATTTATAATGTTAGTAGGGAATTTACTCTGTTAATTAATTCACTAATATTTACCGGTTTTTCATATGCAGCCTTAGCTCCCAATTTTAAGGCGTTATCTAAATAGTTAACTGCATTTCCCATACCACCACCTGAAACGGCAATAATTTTGACATTTCTGTCGGTAGCTTTAAGTTTAAGTATGGTTTCAATACCTTCTTGTTCAGGCATTATTATATCAAGGATAACAACATCAGGGTTATTCTCCAAATACAATTCCTGACCTTCAATACCATTTTTAGCAATTAGTACATCGTGACCAACATTTTCAAGTGCTCGTTTTAGTACTTCACGTATATTTTGTTCGTCATCAACTACTAAAATTTTCCCCATTACTTTTTTATTTAAATTTGGTGGGATAAAAATAGACAAATAATCCACAGCAATGTTTTAACTCAAATAAATTGCTATTTTTATCCCAAAATAAAATGAAATTATGTTTACAGATAAAGATTTAACTCAAATAATAGCAAAGGGGCAGACTCCCGAGGATATTGAGAAACAAATTAACAATTTTGTTAAAGGATTCCCATACATTATACTAAAAGCCCCTGCTACACCTGAAAATGGACTTAATAGTTATAGTGCTGATGAAGCAAAAGCATTGGCCGATTATTTTGATGATAATTATAAAGATTATGAGATACTGAAATTTGTACCTGCCTCAGGTGCTGCAAGTAGGATGTTTAAGCAACTGTTTGAATTCAGGCAGAGTTATAATAAAACTAAAAGTGATATCGAATTATATAAAAGTGATAAGGGTTTTAACTCAGTGTTTAATTTTTTTAGCAACATAGAGAAGTTCGCTTTTTATAATCAGCTTAATAAACTAATGGCTGATGATGGATTTGAGCTAGATAAGTTAATTAGTGATTACGATTTTAATCCAATTCTCGATTATTTTATCACAAATAAGGGTATGGATTATGCAAGCTGTCCTAAAGGGATGTTGATGTTTCACGATTATCCTGATGAACCTAGATTGTCAGTAGAAGAGCATCTTGTAGAAGGTGCAAATTATTCCACCGATATTAACAAAGTGTCCAGAGTGCATCTAACAGTTTCTCCGGAGCATCAAAATAAATTTGAAGAAGCTGTAGTTACTAAAAAAGGAAAATTTGAACTGAAGTATAATGTTAGTTTTGATGTTACTTTCTCACAGCAAAAACCTACTACCGATATTATTGCAGTTACTCCTGATAATAAACCTTTTAGAGATAAGAATGGTAGTATATTGTTCAGGCCAGGTGGTCACGGCGCTCTAATAGAAAATTTGAATGACATTAATGGAGAGATAATATTTGTAAAGAATATTGACAATATTGTCCCTGACAGGTTGCGCGATACTACTTATTTATACAAAAAAGTTATTGGGGGATTATTATTTAAACTTCAAGATACTACCTTTGAGTATCTCGAAATGTTAGATAGTGGTGATGTGTCAGAAGATGAGTTAGTTGAAATTCTGAATTTTGCTAAGAATGAACTGAAAATATTTATTCCGGATGCCTATTCAGGATATGACCATATGGATAAAGTTGACTTTTTATTTAACAAACTTAACAGACCCATACGCGTTTGTGGGATGGTTAAAAATGAAGGTGAGCCCGGAGGTGGACCATTCTGGGTAATTGATGGTGATGATAATCAATCGTTACAAATTGTTGAGTCATCGCAGATGGATTTAAACGATGAGGCTCAAAAAGAGATTGTTTCAAGATCTACTCATTTTAATCCTGTGGATTTGGTATGTGGGGTTAGAGATTTTAGAGGAAACAATTTTAACTTAGGTGAATTCGTTGATCCAAAAACAGGTTTTATTTCTCTAAAATCTCAAAATGGAGAATCGCTGAAAGCACAAGAATTACCCGGGTTATGGAATGGTGCTATGGCCGACTGGATAACAATCTTTGTTGAAGCACCCATTATTACATTTAATCCTGTAAAAACTATAAACGATTTGTTGAGACCGCAGCACCAAACAGAAGGATAGTTTTTTTTATCAACAAGAACCAGGACACAAGAACCAAGACATGTATTTTTACTGCTTAACAAACAAACGATGAAAATATGGATTACGATAGTCCAACAAAGGAAAAGCTTCTAAACCACTTATTGAGTTTTGTTTCGGAAGAAAGAAAAAAGCGATTTAACGAAGTACTGCAACACCGAACCCGCTATATTGCAGTTGTTTTGGAAGACATATACCAACCCCATAATGCCAGTGCAGTATTACGGTCGTGTGACTTAACAGGTGTACAGGATGTTCATATTATTGAAAACAAGAATGAATATGAAGTAAATCCGGAAGTTGCACTTGGATCATCAAAATGGCTTAGTTTAGTTAAATACAACAGCAAAGAAAATAATACAACCGATGCAATAAAGTCACTAAAGAAAGAAGGATATATTATTGTTGCTACAACTCCACATAAAGATGCCAGAAACTTAGACAGTTTACCGTTAGATAATAAAGTAGCAATAATGTTTGGTACAGAGCTTACCGGACTCTCTGAGGCAGCAATAAATTCTGCAGATGTTAATTTAAGAATTCCAATGTATGGGTTTACAGAGAGCTATAATATTTCTGTATCTGCAGCAATAACATTGTTTACTCTTTCTCAAAGGTTAAGAAAAAGTAATATTAACTGGGAACTAAGTAGTGATGAAGTAATTGACACTTTACTTGAGTGGGCACGCAGATCGATATTAAAATCGGAAATTGTTGAAAAACACTTTATCAATAATGTGATGTAATACTGAAAAAACCGGTCAATGCTGTTTAGGCATACCGCCATGTATGCTTTATGGAACTCATTATACATGCATCCCCTATTAATACTCACTTTTATTTTATTTAATTGTTGTATGGTTGTGGTTTGAATGTTATTTATTTATATATTTGTAAGCAAATTGTGAGCAAATGGCAACTCTTATTCGTCTGACTTTAGATACTAGGCGTGTGAAATCTGATGATTCATACCCAATAGTTTTCCGTATTACGCACAACCGGGTGCAAACTACAATTAAAACAAGTTATAGTGTCGAAGAAAAGTATTGGGACAAAAAAAAACTAGCAATTAAAAAAGGTTCAGAATACAAAAACCGAACTGCAAACATAAATCATTCTCTTAAACAAAAAGAGGCTGATATGAATAAGGTAATAATTGACCTGGATAATGAAGATAGATTAAGCGACATGCCTATAAGAGAACTTATTAGCATTTTACGAAAGGATAAAATAGACCAATATACTTTTATTGTTTACACAAACAAGGTTATTGCATTGTTAAAAGCTGATGGGAAATATGGTAATGCACAGGCATATAAAGGTGCTGCTAATTTTTTTACTAACTACACAATAAAAGATGTAGGGTTTAACGAAATTACACCTAAGTTTCTCGAAAGTATGGAAAGTAAATACATGAGCAACTTTAATAACCATTACAATGGGTTAGCGGTATATATGCGTACCGTTAGGGCTATTTATAACAGGGCTATTGCCGATGACATTGCAAGTTTGTTAAATTACCCTTTCAAACAGCGTGCAAGCGATAAATATAAATATAAAATTAAGAGTGAAAAAACACAGAAAAGAGCTATTAGTAAGGAATATATTAGTCTTATTGAAAATTATGTGCCTGATATAAAAGCAAAGGTAAATTTAATAAATGCACGATTATATTTTATGTTCAGTTTTTACTTGAGAGGCATAAATCTTGTTGATATTGCTCACCTGAAGGTTAAAAATGTTGAAAACGGTGTGTTAGTGTTTAAGCGGGTAAAAACATCACGTACCTATAGAATTAAATTAAACGAGAAAGCAAGAGCAATACTTGTGCATTTTGGGTTTAAGAAGAAAAAAGCAAACGATTACCTGTTTCCTATTATAAAACGATCAGGCAATGCTGTATTAATGCGAATGGATATTAAAAACGCCAACACATCAATTAATAAATACCTTAATGTTATTGCAAAAGTCCTTAATATACCTGTTAACCTTACAACTTATGTAAGTCGCCATAGTTGGGCTACAATTGCCGATAAGGCAGGTGTTAACCGTAGAATCATTTCTAAGGGACTTGGTCATGCTGATTTGGCAACTACCGAAATTTATATTGATGATCTTGTTAGCACCGATGATCTTGAGGCCGCTGATGAGCTTATAACCGGGTAACCATTCTCTTTTTGTAGTGAGGTTCTCCCGTATGGGTAATTTCAAACTTTTCCTCCCTTCACATGCAACAATTAATACTATAGTTTTTACGACTAATTTCTACAGTAAACTCAAGAACAAAAAACAGATATTATTCTATTCTTTGGCTATCAGATCATTTGATTAACAAATTAAAAATATTCAATCGAACGTTGTATCAAATGAGCCGGTTAAGAAGATGGCATTCGATTCTGACTGGTGATTCCCAGGAATTAAAAAAAGAGAGGTTATGGGATTGATATATTCTCAATGATTAACAAAACAACAATAACATATAAGTATTGCCTTTAGAAAAGTAATATCTCTATCCCATAAAAGTAATTGCTCACATTTTGGATTTCTGATAATCCTAATCGAAATAAAGTAATTTTTGTGACTTCTGTGTTTCGTTGTGGAAAAAGTTAATTAGTTTTGTTAATTACAAACTATTATTAATTCATGATACCACCACCAATTAATTCATGATACCACTACCTAACGTACTTATTGTTGACGATTTGGACGTCAATTTAAAACTCTTGGAGGAAATCTGCAAGAATATCAGAGTTAACCTGATTAGAGCACTTTCGGGTACTGAGGCTCTGGAGAAAACAAAAGAGATGGAACTTGCACTTGCAATCCTTGACGTTAGGATGCCCGAGATGAGTGGCTATGAACTGGCATTAAAATTAAATGAAAAAAAATCAGATATAAAAGTGCCAATCATTTTTATTACAGCAAACTATTTTGATGAAATGGAAGTAATCAAAGGGTATGGCTCCGGGGCAGTCGATTATGTTTTTAAACCAGTTAATGCTCGTATACTGCAGTCTAAAATCAATGTATTTCTTGACCTTTTCAATCAAAAACAGATAATTCTCAGAGAAACAAAGTTGCTGGAAAAATTAGCAGATGGGTTAACCGTATCTAATAGTGACCTAAGAAAGAGTGAAGAACGGTATTTCAACTTATTCAACAATGCCAATGATCTCATCCAAATCATCAATCCCACCGGAAAATTCATAGCCGTGAATAAGAAATGGCTGAAGACTTTGGAATACTCTCAGGAAGAAGTGAAAAATATTAAGGTGTTCGATATAATTCGTAAAGACAAATTACAACAAATCGGTGCGATGATACAGAAAGTCAAAGAGAGAGAAAGCATTAATTTTGAGACGATTTTTATTTCTAAAAGCGGAAAGGAAATCATGGTGGAGGGAAATGGAAATGGTATTTTCAAGGATGGTAAAATCATTTCTTTAGTAGGAATATTCAGAGACGTCACCGAGCGAAAGCAGGCTGAAAGGGCACTGAAGTTAAGCGAGGAAAAATATAAGACTATGTTAAATGCTTCTCCCGATGGTATTATGATAATCGATCTGAAAGGAATCATCGCTGAAGTTTCAGGAATAGGGATAGAGTTATTGGGAGCTGAAAACAGGGACGAACTAATCGGAAAACATTTTTACAGGTTTGTGCCAACGGAAGAAAAAAAAATCATCCAGGAGGCCATTGAAAAAACATTAAACGAAGGGATAGCACTAAACATTGAGTTAAAAATTAGAAAGAAGAACCAATTTTTATTTTTAAGCGAAATCAGTTTCACTTTAATGCAGAGCCCTGATGGGGTACATTCATCATTCATGATTACGATCCGTGATATTTCCCAACGGAAAAAAATTGAAAAAAAGCAAATCCATGCCGACCGGATGGCCAACCTGGGAGAAATGGCCTCCGGCATTGCCCATGAAATTAATCAACCCTTAAATACCATATCCCTTGTTATTGACAATATTTTGTATGAGGCGGCCATAGACGAAAATATTGGGAAAGAATATCTGAAAAAAAAGTCTGAAAAAATTTTTGGAAATATTACCCGGATCAAAAATATTATTGACCATATCAAGGCTTTTTCGCGGATCAACGATGATTATATTCTGACAGGTTTCAACATTAATTCAAGCATCAATAATGCCGTGACTATGATATCGAAACAATTCGAACATCTGGACATCAGCCTTGATCTTCAATTAGAAGAAAATCCTCCTCTGATTATTGGGAATACCTTTCAATTTGAACAGGTAATTATTAACATGCTGTCAAATGCCAAGGATGCCCTTCTTGAAAAGAAAAAGATCCGGAAAGCGCACTTTGATATGCTCGTTGGTATTAGGTCGTTTAAAGAGAATCAATGTTTAATTATTGAAATATCCGATAATGGCACTGGCATCAATGAAATAGATATAGAGAACATAATTCTTCCATTTTATACCACAAAGGATACAGGAAAGGGTACAGGGCTTGGATTGTCTATTTCATACCAGATTATTAAAGAAATGAATGGTACCATAGAAATAAGCAGTGACAAACATACGGGGACTACATTCAAAATAATTTTAAAGATTCAAAACAAAAAGTGAGTATGGTAAAACAAAATAAAATCGAGATACTGATTCTCGATGATGAAAAACAGTTTACAGAAGAATTGTATGAATTTTTTCAGAATTCCGGGTTTAAGTCATTTGAGGCTAATACAGTAAGGGAGGCACGAAAAATATTAAACAATCATAAAATTGACCTGCTCATCCTTGATGTACGTTTGCCCGGTGTAAATGGTCTAGATATTTTGAAAGATGTAAGAATCCAATTCCCGTCAATAGAGGTAATTGTTGTTTCGGCGCACGGCGATATGGATACGGTAATCAAAGCCATTCGGCTCGGGGCATTCGATTACCTGCGTAAACCATTCAGGCATATCGATATTCAGATTGCGATTGAGCGTACCCAGAAATTTCTTCAGCTCCAGCAGAAAATAACTCAAATGGAGGAAAAGAATTCGTTAATCTCGAAAACCCTGGAAGAAAAGATCGACCGTCAGTTTATTGGTGTCAGCCCACAAATTTTGGAGGTGTTTGAACAGGCCATTACTGCAGCGAATTACCCCGTAGCCAATGTGCTGATTACTGGTGAAAGCGGGACCGGAAAAGAAAATATTGCCCGAATTATACACTATTCGAGCGTAAGGAAAGATCATGTTTTTTGTGCTGTAAACAGCAGTTCCATTACAGAATCGCTTTTGGAAAGCGAATTTTTTGGCCATAAAAAAGGATCATTTACCGGTGCAATAATCGATAAAATGGGATTTTTTGAAGTATGTAACCAGGGAACTTTATTTCTCGATGAAATTGCTGACATGCCTTTAAATTTGCAAGCCAAGATTTTACGTGCCACGGAAGAAAAAGTGATCACCAGGGTAGGAGACACAAATCCGATTTACACCGACTTCCGGATCATTTCAGCCACAAACCACGATATCGATAAGAGTGTGAAGAAAAACAAATTCAGGCTCGACCTGTTTCATCGTCTTAATACCCTGCATATTCATATACCTGCACTTAGAGAACGACCAGAAGATATCAAACCACTGCTGATCCATTTTGTGGATTTCTACACAACAAAATTTAACAAAGCCAATTTGCGGATTGAGAAAGAAGTTTTTAAAACACTGGCTGAATATGATTTTCCGGGAAATGTCAGGGAGTTGAGAAACATGACCGAAAGGGCGGTCATTCTTTGCAAAGGCAATGTGCTCGGGATAAATGATTTCCCGATAAAACTACAAAAAGATCCCATGTCTGAAAGCCAGGTAGATTCCGTCAATCTTAAATCTCATGAGATTAATTTGATCCGAAAAGCGTTACAAAACTGCAAATACAATCAGAAGGCAGCAGCCGATATGCTGGGAATAACCCGCGATGCCCTCATCCGAAAAATGAAAAAGTATGAAATTACCGTTAGCAGAAGTGAAAAGCAATAACCCATTTCCGCACTTGTGTGCGTTTTTTTTAATGAATTCAATTCCCAATCTACAACCATTTCTACGGTTTCCCGATTTCTAAAATTTAATTAATATATTTTGATTCTCTTATAGAGACCTTTAGCCATATTTTTCACTTATTTTTAAAACCTGAAATTTACTGGCACACTGTTTGGAATACCGTATTCAACAATGAGGTAATCCTGTCTCTCTAATATTAAAGCACAGGAATTAATTAATATTAAATTTTATCAAAATGGCAGTAGAAAAAACCATTGGCTCATCAAGCCTCGTAGAAGTGATTGACCGTATCCTTGACAAAGGAGTAGTAGTTGACGCTTGGGTAAGGATATCATTAGTTGGTATCGAATTACTTGCAATTGAAGCAAGAGTAGTTGTTGCATCTGTTGAAACTTACTTGAAGTATGCAGAAGCAATAGGATTAACTGCTAAAGCCGCATAAGGCATTTTGCAGTGAAGCAGTTATTCTTGCTAAAACATCCTTCCGTGTAAGTTTCTCGAAAGCATGATTTACCAGGAATATTTCTTTTCCCCAAATTAAGATTAAAACAAACTCAATATAATAAAAATATGAGCACGCAGCCTGAATTAAATACTGATGGTTTTTTTGATAACATTATAACCTCCTACGAAACCCGGATTCAAAAAATTCAAACTGCCTTCCAATCAACAGAAAATATTACAGAATCTTCTCACTCCCTCTTCGACAATGTCCAGAATTCCATAAACGAACTTAAAAAGGAAAGGGACATTCTAAATTCGAGGCTTTGCGAAAACCTCGCGAAGAATGGTTCGGTACGTAAAAAAGATTATAACACGATAATGTCGGGCATTCTCGCCGTTCTTAACGAAAAGGAAAAAGAAGCCGAAAGACAATTCTTAAACTATATTGAAGCACAGAAAGAGACAGCCCAATCGCTTAAAAACAGCCTGTTGGATATCAAAGACATTACCACAGAAGACACCAAAGATAAAATAATTACCATTAAAAAGCAACTTTCCCAAATCTCAAACAAACAGGAAAAAGGAAAGGAAACGGTTATGAAAACATTTACTGATTTTCAGCAAATGCATAACCGAATGATCGGATGCCTTGAAAACCTGCTTGAAAAAGGCGACCACATCCTGATTAAAGATATAAGAAAGAATATGAATCAAATATTAAAAGAAATCAATTAACTAAAAAATTAGGAGATAAAAAAATGGAACTAGCATCAGAAATGAAAAATTTGAGCGAAGAAATAATTTCTTCATTCAAACAACGGATTAAAGAAAATGAAGAGCTTGTAACTGAAGTACAAAAAACACTCGAAGGCTTCCAAAAGGGGCATCAGGAAATGAGTTCAGCCTTAAGAAAAGGCCTGGCAACCAATGAAAAAGAACGACTGCAGGAATCAGATGATTTTATGAAAGGAATCAATAACGAGATTTCAAAATTATTTGCAGATACTCAAACTTTGCTTACAGAGTTTAGTAAGGAACATCAGGGAATGGCAGTAGCCTTAAGATCAGATCTTAACAAGGATGAAAAAATCAGGATACAAGAATTTATTCATCTTATGAAAAGTATAAATGAAGAAATTTCAGAGATTTTCACATACACCCATGATTTGCTTGCTAAGTTTAATAAGGAACATAAAGAAATGGCAACAGCCTTAAGATCGGATCTCGATGCAGGTGAAAAAACCAGGATGACAGAATTTGTTGCCCTTATGAAAAGCATTAACGAAGAGATTTCACGAATTTTCACATTCACCCATGATCTGCTTGCAAAATTTGACAAGGAACATCAGGATATGGCAGTAGCCTTAAAATCAGGACTTGCCGAGGGCGAAGAAACCAGGCTTAAGGAATTCAATGAAGTAATGAAAGGGATTCGTAATAATGTGAAAGACCTCAAAACAGCCGTTGCCGAATTGCTTGGTGATTATGCTCAAGACAGAGGTGAAGTATCAGCTGCATGGAAAAAGATGACAGAAATTCTTGCCCAGTTACGGAAAACCGGCGTTACGCCACCTAAGAAAGTTGAAAAGAAAGTTGAGAAGAAAGAGGCAAAAGAGGAAATTCCTGCTGAAAAAGCCAAGGAAACTTCGGTTGAAGCCAAACCTGCTGAAAAAGTTATGGAAGCTCCTCTAGCAGAGCCTGCTAAAAAAGCCCCGGAAACTCCGGTTAAAACCGAACCTAAACCAGTAGTTCCGATAACCTTGGAAGAAAAAATACTGAATTATATCTACAAACATCCCAAAGGTGTGAAAATCTCGCAAATGGAAAAACCAATTGGCGAAACCAGGATGAAGTTAGGATATATTGCCAAAAATTTACTGGATGCCGGGAAAGTTCAAAAAGTTGATAATATTTACTTCCCTTTGAAAAAATAACATTCAGGTGCTAATAAGTGGGGTCGAAGTGGCTCGTTGCATCAACTCGTACGATTGTTTCAACTCCACTGTTTTTAATAAATAATTCAATATAAGGCTATGAAAAAAATAATCAAATGTGCATATTGCAAAGGAACAGGAAAAGATCCATTCGAGTTACTTTCAGAGATGTCGAGTTGCCAGGTTTGCATAGGAAAAGGAAAGGTTGAAGTGAAGGAACCGGCAGTAACCTGTGTATTTTGCTCAGGTACAGGCGTAAACCCGCTTGGTGCCAGAGTCCCGTGCATCGTATGCCATGGAAAAGGAAGCAATTACTGCGAGAGCGATACAATTTGTACCCTTTGCAATGGAACGGGAAAAAGCAACGATAGTATGCCATGTCTGCATTGCAAGGGTAAAGGATTTTGTGATTAATACCAACGAGAAATAATGAACTATATAAATCAATTACTATGAGTGTGGATGACGAAATTTTAGAAAAAATAAGGATAGAGGGCGGAAAAGCTCATGTCCATCGGGTAGCGAATTTGATGAGTTTCAGTTTCGATTATGCCCGGAGTGTTTTATACAGTCTCGGAAGACGGGATTTTATTGATATCGGGAGAGATGAAGTTGCTATTCTTACTGATAAAGGTAGAGAGCGTCTAGAGAAAGCGAAGCAGAAATCCCCCAATTTAGATGAAATGGAAAAAGCTGCGATGGATCGTAGAATGAAACCATATCGTGAAATGTAATGAATCCAAACTGAAAATAATATTAGAAAATGTTTTATTAAAAAGAGAAGGTCATGAAAAAAATAATCACATGCGCATATTGTAAAGGAACAGGGAAGGATTTCTATAATCCCTCTTGGATATCGGGTTGTACGGTTTGTCGAAAAACAGGACAGGTTGAAGTGGAGGAACCGATAGTGATTTGTGCTTATTGTAAAGGTACAGGTAAAAATCCATTGGGCGCCAGAGTTGCGTGTTCTGTATGCAGGGGAAAAGGAAGTAATACCTGGAAGAGCGATACAGTGTGTTCCCAGTGCAAGGGGACAGGAAAATCAAACGATGGCTTACCCTGCACACGTTGCAAGGGCAAGACGAAAAGCAATAAGGATTATTCCGAGTCTAATACTTATGGTTTTGAGCTGGGGCGCTAGTTTTTTATTTAAAAAAATAAAATTGCAAGAATAAAATGGACAATGCCGAAAATAATATCAGGAAAGGTTTGCTTAAAAGAACGGAAGCAATAAAAAAGCATAATGCCTACAAGCAGAAATTTGTGAATAAAAGAGAAAGGATAATACAGGATATTGAAGAGGCAAGGAAAATTTGGAAAGATACAATTGCACAATTGCCCAAAACTGAATTTCAAGAATTTTAATCAATAAAATAAACAATTATGGTAAATGATATTTTGAATAGAGAAAAGAGTTCAGAAGTGAACACCGTACTAGAACCCAAATCAACATCAGATTTTGTAGAGACAGGGTATGTTAAAGACATTACCAACCGCAGCCTAACTTATATGAAAGCAGGATTTCCGGTGCATTTTAGAGGCCCATCCGGGACAGGTAAAACTACTCTGGCCATGCATCTGGCAAGCAAAATAGGAAGGCCGGTGGTCATTATTCATGGCGATGCAGAGTATAAAACTTCCGATTTGGTTGGCAACGAATCGGGTTACCGTTTCAGAAAATTAGACGACAGGTTTATCCATTCGGTGCATAAACTTGAGGAAGAGATGGAAAAGAAATGGGTGAACAATCGTTTGACAATTGCTGTAAAAAATGGTTTCACACTTATTTATGACGAATTTACCCGCTCGCGCGCCGAAGCAAATAACATCCTTTTACCCATTCTACAGGAGAAAATGATGACCACATCGGCAATAAAAAATGAAGATCACTATATGAAAGTGCATCCCGAATTCCGTGCAATATTTACATCTAATCCTGAAGAATATGCCGGCGTTAACAGAGCTCAGGATGCCCTGCGCGACAGAATGGTTACTATGGATCTCGATCATTTCGATTATGAAACCGAGTTGAATATTGCCATGGCAAAATCTAACCTGCCGTTAAAGGATACTGAAATAATAGTAAAAGTTGTAAGAGGCCTGCGCGAATCGGGGAAAACCGAATTCGACCCTACCGTTCGTGGTTCCATTATGATTGCAAAAACACTGGCAACTTTAAATACAACACCATCAAAATCCAATCATATGTTCCGGACAATTTGCCAGGATATTCTCACTTCGGAAACGAGCCGGGTTGGCTCAAAAACCAATCAGGAAAAGGTAAGGATAATTGTTAATGAACTAATTGATCAAAATTGCTGATATTTTTAGCGATGTTTAATTACTAAATACAAAATATTATGATACAAAATATACCTCCAATTAGAGGAATACACAACGCGAATGCATCAGCTAGGGTCTGTAAAAGCCCTTTTAATAATAAGCTGGGTGTCGATTATCTCAAACTCCACATGATTGAAAAGGAAAGAATAAGGTTGCTCAATGAGGAGGAAAAAATACTTTTCAGGCTTGAGTTTATTCAAAACCGGCAGAAAGATATTCAGGCGTATGTTGAAGAAAAAACCGGCCAAGTCCAAAATCATAACCAGGTAATAAAGAAGCAACAAGCCGAAAAGATCCCGCCGAATTTTAAATTTATGACGATAGATTATTAATCAAAAAACAATACATTATGGCAGATATTAATCATGGAATACAGGCAACTGGTCTAGCCGATATTCTCGAAAGAGTACTCGACAAAGGGATCGTTATAGCAGGCGATATAAAAATTCAAATAGCGGACGTAGACCTGATAAACATTAAAATAAGGTTGCTCGTTGCCTCGGTTGATAAAGCCATGGAGATGGGTATTAACTGGTGGCAGGAAGATACCTACCTCTCCACGAAAGCCAGGGAAAAAGAGCTTATGCAGCAACAGGAAACTGTAGAGGCACGCCTGGAAAAACTTGAAGCTATCAGTAAGCCATCTTAATTTACAGAACTTAAAAACAGTTTACAAAATGGAAAACGAAAAGAATAAAGAAAAAAAGGAAGAAGCCGATTTTGAACTTTTCGGGCTTGGTGGTTTGTTCAAAGGCATCGAAAAACTGGTTGACCTTGCAGGGAAACTTGAGGGAAAAGGCGGAATAAGAAAAGAAGGAGAGATTAATTTTGACCACATCAAAAAAGGTATGAAAGGGGTCTATGGTTTTACCGTCAACACGGCAGGTGGGGGTTCTCCTAAAGTGGAAACTTTCGGGAACATAAAAAAAACACCTGAAGGGCCTAAAGTGGATGAAGAACGGGAACCAATTACGGACATCTTTGATGAAAAGGATGAGATCGTAGTTATTGCTGAAATGCCGGGAATAGAGGAAAACGACCTTAAAATCGACTTAAAAGAGGATATCCTTGAGATTTCGGCGGCCAGTAAAAACAGGACTTACTGCAAGGAACTATTGCTTCCGGTTAAAGCCGTTAGCCAAAACCTAACACACAAATTTAAAAACGGAATCCTTGAGATCAGGATAAAAAAATAAAGATCATGGCACTTGCTGGATTAGGAAACAACGACCTAAAACTTATCCTTTTTGGTGGAAAAGGCGGTGTTGGAAAAACCAGTTGCGCCATCGCTACAGCTCTGGCATTATCCGAAAATTTTAAAACGTTGCTCATTTCTACCGATCCGGCTCATTCCGTATCGGATTGCATAGAGCAACATATTGGGTTTAATGTGGTGAAGGTAAATGGTACAAAAAACCTGTCTGCCATAGAAGTGGTTGCCGACGAGGCGCTTTTAAGGTTTAAAGCAGAACACCTGTCTGAACTTAAAAAACTTCTTGAAACCTCAACAAATCTCGACAACGATGATATTGACGAGATGCTAACCTTATCCATACCCGGGATTGACGAGGTAATGAGTTTTAAAACCATAATTGATTTTATAGACGAAGGATTTTACGACAAGTATATTGTGGATACAGCGCCCACAGGCCATGCATTGCGGCTGATTTCATCTCCAAAATTATTGGATGAATGGATAAAAGTTGCTGCCAAGATGAGATGGAAATACCGCTATATGGTTACCAGCTTTTCGGGTTCATATCAACAGGATGAAGTGGATGCGCTTTTATTCAACCTAAAAAAAACGGTAAAAAGAATCGAAAACCTGTTGAGTGATAATACCAAATGTGAATTTATCCCGGTATGTATCCCGGAAGCAATGGCTATTATGGAAACGGGCAGGTTGATTGAGGATCTGGACACATCCGGAATAATTCCGAAACAGGTCATCGTAAATAATATAATGGTTTCTGAAGGATGTGATTTTTGTAAAAAAAGAAAGGCTGCACAATTACCTTATCTGCACGAAATCGGCGAAACTTTTAGTATTTTAAATAAGGTTGAAGTACCAATGTTTGCTGAAGAAATCAAAGGGCTGGAAGCTTTGAATCAGTTAAGGAAGTGTCTTTTTGAAGACCGACAAAAAGCCTACAAATCATGACAAAAATAAAAAATGAAATAATATTACGTGTAAAAGAGGCTCTGGTAAAGGATGTAGGGAGATCTATCGCCAGGATTGATCCCAGGGATATGAAGCTGATGGGACTGGAAAGCGGTGATGTGATCGCGATTGTAGGCAAACGCTCTACACCCGTAAAAGTAATGCCGTGTTATCCCGATGACAGGGATAAGGGTATTATTCAAATTGACGGTATAACAAGGGATAATGCCCTGGCCGGTATCGACGAAAAGGTAAGGGTTATCAAAACTACCAGCCGCTCGGCTACAAAAATAAAACTCAAACCCCATACAAAATCAGGTTCTTTATATAAATCTGATGATGCAAAATACATTGGTTCGCTCATAAATGGCCTATCAGTAACAAAAGGCGATAGAGTGAGAGCCAACCTTTTTGGGTCGCGCTCCGTTGACTATACCGTAACCGGCACTAATCCTGAAGGCGTGGTACTGATACAACCAGATACAACCTTCCAGCTGGAATTGGCAAAGCAAGATGGAAAACGTAAAAGTAAAGTTTCGTATGAAGACATCGGGGGGTTAGGAAACCAGGTTCAACGCATCAGGGAGATGATTGAACTTCCACTAAAATATCCCGAAATTTTCGAACGACTTGGAGTTCAGCCACCCAAAGGGGTTTTCCTTTATGGCCCCCCGGGAACAGGGAAAACACTCATCGTTAGAGCCGTGGCTCACGAAACAGATGCCTATTTTATCAATATCTCCGGTCCTGAAATTATGGGAAAATTTTACGGGGAAAGCGAGGGGCGGATTCGAAAACTCTTTGAAGAAGCTCAGTCACATGCACCTTCCATCATTTTCATTGACGAAATAGATGCCATTGCTCCCAAGAGGGAAGACATGGGCGGGGAAAAACAGGTGGAAAAACGTGTGGTAGCGCAGTTGTTGTCGCTGATGGACGGACTGGAATCAAGAGGTAAAGTGATTGTGATAGGCGCAACCAATATTCCTAATTCAATTGATCCCGCTTTGAGGAGGCCGGGACGTTTCGACCGCGAGATCTCCATTTCCATTCCAGATAAAAAAGGCAGGCTGGAAATTCTTCACATCCATACCAGGGGCATTCCTTTGTCGATGGATGTGGATATGGAAAAGCTGGCAGAAATTACGCATGGTTTTGTAGGCGCCGACCTGGAAGCTTTAGCCCGCGAAGCTGCAATGACTGCTTTACGGAAAATCCTCCCGCAAATCGATTTCGAGTTGGCAGAAATCCCTTACGAACTTTTAATGTCGCTGGAAGTAACCATGGATAATTTCCTGGATGCGATGAAAGAGGTGGAGCCTTCAGCCATCAGGGAAGTATTCGTGGAAATCCCCAATGTTAAATGGGATGATGTTGGCGGGCTTAATGAAATTAAAGAAGCTTTAATGGAAACTGTTGAGTGGCCACTGAAATATTCCGACCTTTTCAAAAAAGCAGATACCAATCCACCCAAGGGAATTATCCTTCATGGGAAACCCGGTACAGGTAAAACCTATCTGGCAAAAGCGCTGGCGAGCGAAAGCGGTGTTAATTTTATCTCTGTAAAAGGTCCGCAGATTCTGAGCCGTTATATTGGGGAATCAGAAAAAGGAGTAAGGGAACTCTTCAGAATGGCAAAACAAGCATCGCCTTGTATCTTGTTTCTTGATGAAATAGATAGCCTTACTCCCAGGCGCAGTAACGACAGTTCAGGTTCCGGTGTAATTGATCGGGTGATTGGCCAGTTCCTTACCGAAATGGACGGCATTGAAGACCTGAAAGGGGTTATTGTGTTAGCTGCAACCAACAGGATCGATTTAATTGACCCGGCTTTATTAAGAAGTGGCAGGTTCGACCTGATATTTGAATTGCCTCTTCCTGATTTAATAACCCGGGAAAAAATCTTCAGCATTCATACAAAAAACAAACCACTTAAAAAAAAATTAAACTTAAAAAACCTATCTATTAAAACCGATGGTATGGTTGGTGCCGATATCGAATTCATTTGTAAAAAAGCATCGATGCTTGCTATTCGCGAATTCATCGATAACAAAAAAACTATCGAATCAATAAAGGAGGGAAATATCATTATTAGCGAAAAACACTTCGAAGATGCCATTCAACTGGTATTACAACAAAATATGGCCAGAAATAAAAATTAAAATACAATGGAAACCAAAGGAATTTACATCTATGGGATTGTGCCTAATTTTTACGGGACAGAATACTTTCGCTCGCTGAAAAATTTAGGAGTCAATTTTATCTCTTTTGATAAAATATCAGCCATCGTTTCTGATAAGGAGATACCACATATCGACTTTTTAGACAGAGAATCGCTGGCTCACCTGTTGGTTCATCATCAAAAAACCATAGAAGGAATCATGGCAATCGGATTTAACATGATCCTCCCCATGAAGCTCGGAACAATTGTACATGCCAAAAAAGATGTGTTAAACATACTTGAAAACGGTCATGATTTAATCATTACCACCCTGAAGAAAATTGAATTTCTGACAGAAATTAACATGGTAGTTACCTGGGATAATTTGTCCGGGATTCTTAATGAGATATCTGCCCAACCCGACATCATAGCTTTAAAAGATGATATTCTGAAAAAAACGGACACGCTTTCTCAAATTGATAAGGTAAAAGTTGGGATGCTGGTTCAGACAAAATTAAATGAAAAGAACAAAACCATTGAATTAAAAATTTTAGATGCATTATCTTCATTTTGCCTCGATGTAAAAATACATGAGGTGATGAATGACCAGATGGTTACCAACTCTGCATTTCTCATTAACCGTAATAAAAAGGAAAAATTTGAACAAATAATTGACCAACTTGATGAAGAATTCAAGGGGTTGTTAAACTTTAAATTGGTTGGTCCTCTGCCATGTTATAGTTTTTCTACTATTGAAATTAAAGAATTAAATCCAGAGCATGTGGCACTGGCAAAAAAAGAGCTTGGTTTGAGCGATGTATCAACGGAATCTGAAGTAAAAAAAGCCTATTTTAAAAAAGCAAAGTTATTTCATCCCGATGCACATCCGAACAACGGGGAGGAAGAAAACTTCAACAGCATCAATAATGCCTATCGCACTCTGCTTGAATATCATACGGCAGCAAGGCAGTCATTAAAAGATGACTATATCTCACTTGTAAAAGAGAAAGAGATTGAAAATTTGATTTTAGTTAAAATAAATGAGTAATATGCAACGCGACGGAAAATACATTTATTGTATCATAGCATCGAGTTATGATGTAAGCCTTGGGAACATAGGAATTGGCGGGCGGGGTGACCTGGTCTCTACCATTGGGTTCGATGGCCTGTGTATGGTTGTGAGCGACCATCCGCTCAGCAGGTTCGTGGTGAATCCTGAAAACTTGCTGGCACACCAAAAAGTGATTGAAGAGGTGATGAAGGAGTTCAGAAGCGTGATCCCAATCAGGTTTGGAAATATTGCGGCAACTCCCGATGAAATAAGAAACCTGCTAAACCGCAGGTACAGCGAGTTTATGGAACTACTCAATCAGTTCGAAAATAAAGTGGAACTCAACGTCAGGGGAAACTGGAAAAATATCGGTATGATTTATAAGGAGATCGACAAGGAACATATTAAGCTGCAAAAAATCAGGGCAGAAATCGAAACACTGCAAGATGAGGATAAAAAAAAACTGAAAATTACCGAAGCAGGGAATCTGGTTGAACAAGCGTTGGCGGAAAAAAAGGAGGAGGAGGCTGAAAAGATTATTGATACCTTCCGAAGATCAGTGTTCGAGTATAAACATAACAAAACAAGTGGGGATACCATGTTCATGAATACGGCTTTTTTGGTAAACAGTGGCAGGGAGGTCGAGTTCGATAACATCATGGCCGACCTTGGCGACAAATTTCAGGATCGAAGTGATTTTGTTTATACTGCCCCCTTGCCTATCTTTAATTTTATCGACCTGAAAATCTTTCCTGAAAGATGGGAATTGTAAACAAACTAATTAAAAGAATACATGAGCAACGAGCAGGAAATACAAAAAGAAGGAAAGTACATTTACGGGATTATCAGGCATGCCGGCCCGCTTGACTTCGGACCAATCGGAATTGGGAAACGGGGCGACAATGTTTATGGGATCAATTACAATGATATTAGCGCAGTTGTAAGCAATTCGCCGATTATACAATACGAGGCAAGGCGGGTATTTATGATCGCCCACCAAAAGGTGCTTGAGGAAGTGATGACGAGCATCACAGTCCTGCCGGTTCGGTTTTCAACCATCTCCGAACACAACGATGACGCCGGAATTTTGAGGATTCTTGAAATAGATTATGACAAATTCGACGGCCTCCTCAACAAGATGGATGGTAAAAAAGAATTGGGGCTCAAAGTACTTGCGCACGAAGCTCCGATTTATAAAAGTATTCTTGAAAAATATGATGAAACCAGGTCTCTGAGGGATAAGCTGATTAACCTTCCTGCCGATAAAACTCATTATCAACGTATGAAAATTGGTGAAATGGTGGCCGAAGCACTAAAAAAAGAGATAGAAAATTATAAAAATATTATCCTCGATGTTTTAAATCCGCTCGCTGATGATAAAAAAATTAACGACAACTATGGGGAGATGATGATCCTCAATGCTGCATTTCTTATTAAAAATACTGTTGAACCTATGTTTGACAAAGTGGTTAACAATTTGGATGAAAAATACGGTCACCTTATGACCTTCAAATATGTTGGAACCCTGCCACCCTATAATTTTGTCAACCTAACAATTAATACGAAAGGGATTTAATATGTTTCTACTAGACGACATACTATTGGCACCCTTAAAGGGAGTAATATTTATCGCTGAACAAATCAACGAGGTGATCGAAAAAGAAATGTCGGATGAAGGCAGCATTAAAGAAAGGCTCATGGCTTTGCAATTGAAGTTTGAAATGGATGAAATTGGCGAAGAAGAATACGACAAAAGGGAAGATGAATTATTAAAAACATTAGAAAGAATAAGAACAGAAAAACAGAATTAATAAAACAGGAGGACAAAATGAGTAATATTATAGAAGTAAAAAAAACAGTGGTTAAATTCTTAAAAGAGAATATTAAATGCTATGATGTAACAGTCATAAAAATTGAAAAAGAACTGGAAAACTGGAATTCTGTGGCAGAGGTATATGAAGATGATTCATTTCTAAAATCGATGAATCTGCCACCTAAAAAAATACGGCTGTTCTATTTGGTCAAGATGGATGACAATCTTGAAATTTCTTCCTTCGAAAGGCTTAATTCCTTTGAAGGTATGGATAGCGCAGATCAATAAGAAATAATAATATAAATTCGTGTCATGAAAAACGATCTAATATACGTCTATTGTATATCAAATAACCCTCCCGGACTCACTCGTGACATGGAACCCAATGTTGTGAAATCTCTTAAGATTGAAAAGTTTTATGTGATTGTTAAGTTTGTTTCAGAAAGTGAATTTTCTGAAGAAAACTTCAAAAAGAATTTATCAGACATTCAGTGGGTTGAATTAAATGCACGGGAACACATTATGGTGATCAGCATGATTATGGAATCTGGTACTGTAATCCCATTTAAATTTGGAACAATCTACAATAGTGAAGCTAGCCTGAAAAAATTCATTACTGATTATTCCGATTCTTTAATTGAAAATTTCGATAATCATGCGGGAAAGGAAGAGTGGTCGGTAAAAATTTACTGCGACCGAAAAGTATTGTGCGAACAAATTGACAAATTTAGCGAGGAAGCAGCTGCTCTGGAAAAACAGATTATGGCAAGTTCGCCAGGGAAAGCATTTCTTTTAAAAAGGAAAAAAACAGAACTGATTGAAAATGAAATGGACAGGCTTTGTAAAAAATACGGGCAGGAATATTACGATGAATTTAAAATTCTGAGCGAAGCAACCTTCCTTAATAATCTGCTTCCAAAAGATATTGCGGGAAGAGAAGATTCAATGATCCTTAATGCTTCCTTTCTTATAAGCAAAAATAAATTAGCTGAATTTAAAAATACTGTTGACGTACTGAAACAGAAGGATGGAAATTCCAGTTTTTTTATTGTATCAACTGGTCCCTGGCCTCCGTTTAGTTTTATTTCCATCAAAGAAAAATAGTAATGCACGATAATATAATCGACCGGTCAAAAGATATTACTATTCTTGAGTTACTCGACAGGGTACTGACTAAAGGAGTTATCCTTACCGGCGATATCGTAATTTCAGTGGCCGATATCGACCTGGTTTACCTCGGTGTCAAGCTGATGTTGTGTTCAGTTGAAACCATGGAACAACTGAAAATGGGAAATCCGGTACCTAAAAAGTAGTTTTTCCTAATAACCATTGAAAACTTACTATGGTGAATTACGATTAAAAATAGCAGTATGTTCTTATATTATTAACCGTATTTTTAATTAAAATATTCATGGGTATAATGATTTATTCCATATTATCCTTAAAAAAGAATCCTAGAAAGTTGAATACTATGTTGGCAGGAATAAAGGGTATTTCGGGAGTTGGTTTATATGCAGTCTCCGTTGATAAAATTACAGTGGTAGTATGCGATATTAATAAAGCTGAAATAATTGCGGATAAATCCTGTGCTATCGAATATGCCGGGGTAATCGAAACCCTGGCACAACAATTCACCCTGCTCCCTGTACGGTATGGCTCAGTGATGGAATCAGCCGATGCGATAAAAAAAATACTCGAAAGAAACTATAATGAAATTCAACGAAACCTTCAGAAAGTTGAAAATAAGTTTGAGTTTGGCCTGAAGGTTTTTTGTGATTCCGAAAAATTAATGGCAGAATTAGAAGATGCTAACGAAACTGTACAAAAATCCGGCTCTGAAATTAAAAATTCAGTTTTCAGGAAATATGTAAACCAAAAACTTATAGAACACAGGCGAGAAGAAATGCTGTTAAGCTATGTTGATTCGATTATTGTTGAATTTACGCGATTCCTGACTCATTTAAATACGATAAATAAAATCAAAAAAATGGCAAGCACAAAAAATATTATAGATGCCGTTTTTCTATTAAAGAAGAATAGAAAAGATGAAATGGTTCAGGCAGTTAAAGATTTTCAAAGTAAATATCCCAGACTTAACTTTATTTTGACTGGGCCCTGGCCTCCCTATAATTTTGTCGATTTTACCATAAAATAATTAGCACATGAGTGAAAATAAAATACTTTGTAATACAGGGACTGTCGATCTTTCCGTCAATGATATTACTGAAGAGTTAGAACAACTGACAAACAATAAGGGATCAAAACTGAAGCTTACCCCCGACAATGCAGATTCAGGTCTGGCTAAACTGGTACTGACCCTTGTTGAACTTATTCGCAAACTGGTTGAAAAGCAAGCCATGCGAAGAGTCGATGGCGGATTATTAACAGAAGAAGAAATCGAAAGGCTGGGCGAAACCCTCATGAAGCTGGAGATGAAAATGGAAGAACTAAAAAAGCATTTCAACCTCACCGACCGTGATTTAAACATCAATCTCGGGCCTTTGGGTGATTTGATGTAAAGAACAAAACAAAAAAGCCTATCACAATGAGGACATTGATATATGTACCCATCATTCATTCAAGCGCTGACATGGGATCGCTGGGGAAAGAACTTATACTAAAAAGTGTATCCAGGCTCGGAGAAAATAAATGGCAAAAACACATCAACACCGTAAATGGCTACTGGAGTGTAATTGAATCCTATTTTGAAAACATTGAACTATGTACAAAGGGGACGAAAATATACCAGGATGGAATGTTCGTCGATGGTGAACCAGCCATAAAAATCATTAACGAAGGCATCAAATCAGTAAGTAAAAATTCAGAAATAGTTTCTAAACTTATTGGCAATGGCGCAATACTTATTAAAACCGAAGATTTTAAAATGGTCAAAAACGAATACGATGGGCTTCAATCTATCTTAAAATCAAAAAACAATTTTCAAAGACTCTTTTTACTGCTCAGGTATAAAATTTTAAAACCCATCTTTTTATTAAGAAGAGATAAATTTATTGCCGGTAGGATAGCTGAAACACTGGGGCGGAACGAAACAGGGATTCTATTTATTGGTGCTTTTCATAAGATTGTAAAAAAACTGCCTAAAGATATTACCGTGGTTCAAATAAAGGAAATTGCAAAAATCAGAAAATATCAAAAAGCAATTCTGTCAAATTCCAAAATTAAATCACAACAACTTGAACAACTTATCGAGTACCTAATTAAAAAAGTATAAAAATGCTTTTCAAAGGGCTGGACTATACTCATTTTTTACAATCCAGATCAAAGAAGACAGTATAATATCCTATTTAATTAAAGAATTTGGATTCAGGACTTGCCATGGGATTTATACCTGGACACCTTCTTTAATTTTTCTTTAGTGCAAGTCAAGGTCACTTTTCCAAGTCTTAATTCTTATATAATTTTTCTTTAAAGGCTTTTTGTATTTCTTTTTAGCAGTACAATCCGTCTTGTCTTTTTCGGGAGTTTTTTTCTTTACCCTACATGCCAACCTTTCTGTTGTTTATTTTTGTCATACTTTTCCTGACTTCTACGGTTTATTTTTATTAAAACTCCTGTATGCCACTGATATCAAAGCCATGATGGAGCAGGGGTCACAACCGGGTCTTTTTCCCCCGGAACATATGGCAGAGTTAGCCATTCAGGCTCGGAACAGGCAAACAGACGAACCACTACCGGTAGACTTAAAAAAATTGCGCGAACAACAGCGTACTATTGTTGGCATTCATGAAGTATATGGCAAAGTGTATAAAGAACTTGGATTCGACAAAGTATTTTCGAACCCTAAACGTAAACCGGCAGCAGTGAAGAATCTGTTTCATATTGTTATGGGACGTATAGCCAACCCAATCAGCAAAATGGCTACTGTAATGGATTTATCGGAAAATTTTGGTATAGAGCTATCGCTGCCATCAGTTTATCGTATGATGGAACAGCTGGATGATAAAGTTGCATCGAAGATACAACAATTAGCCTACCGTGCTGCATGTGGTATTTTCAAGCAAGGCATTAATGTATTATTCTATGACTGTACAACACTTTATTTTGAGTCATTCATAGAAGATGACCTAAAAGAAAATGGTTATAGCAAAGACATGAAGTTTAACCAGCCACAAGTATTATTGGCATTACTTGTAACAGAACATGGCTTGCCAATTGGGTATGAAGTTTTTCCCGGATCACAATATGAAGGGCACACACTGGTAAAGGCATTAAATAAAATAGAAGAAGATTATAAGGTTAATGACGTTGTGTTTGTTGCAGACAGCGCCATGCTTAGTGAAGATAATTTGCAACTGCTTGAAAATATGGACAAACGGTATATTGTTGGGGCCAGGCTAAGGAACATGTCAAAAAAAGATCAGGACAAAGTGTTGGATAAAAACGATTATCGCATATTGAGCAAACCAGGTGATGAACACGAATATTCCATGAAGGAGATAGCTGTTAATGAGCGTAGGCTGATTGTCAACTATAATAAAAAGAACGCAAAAAAAGATGCCCACGATAGAGAGAAGTCTATCGAAAGGTTATTGGCAAAACTCAAGAAGAAAGGAACCAAGCCTACCGACCTTATCAGTAACTTTGGCTACAAAAAGTTTTTGCAGTTAAAAGGAGAAGCTACTGTTGAGGTAAATTACGAAAAAATAGAACGGGAAAAACAATGGGATGGGCTTCATGGGATCATAACCAACCATCCTGGTTTAACCCCTGAACAAGTCACTCAGCAATATCATGGACTGTGGCAGGTTGAACAATGCTTCAGGGTAAGCAAGCACGACCTTAAGATAAGACCGATTTTCCACTGGACACCCCAAAAGATAAAAGCACATATTGCAATATGCTTTATGGCACTGGTTTGTGCCCGATACTTATATTATAGGATAAGGACCCAATACACTTCACTATCAGAACAAAGAATCCGCCAGTTATTATTGTCAGTACAAATTAGTATCCTTAAACATCAGCAGAGTAAAACCTTTTACGGTATTCCTTCACCAATTAGACAGGATGTGAAGAAGATCTACCAAATCATTGGGTTGAAGATATCTGACGTACCTTTCAGGATAAACTAATTCCCTGCCCACATAACAAATGTAGTGCCTAGGGTAAATGCTATACCATTGTCTTTGTATAACTTATGAAATTAAACCGTAGAAGTCAGGAGGCAATAGAAGCCGGGTGTGATGATTATATTTCTAAACCGATAAAACAAGAAGTACTTATGGCGAAGATTGTTAAGTGCTTGAGTGGTTGAAAAGGTCATTGATTGTCATTAGGTTGTCATTAAGTTGTTTTTTTTTTGAATGACGCGAAGCTAATGACCCACTCAACTATCTACTAACTCCAATATATTCCTCCATCAACACCTGCAGGTAGGCTTTACCCTTAATTAGGATTTGATTGTTGACTGTATCTGAAAGACTATCGTTACGAATTGAAATAATATCGTTGAACTGATGGTCGAAGATAAGTGATTGTTCTTTTTCCAGCCATCCAAAACCTTCATCAAAAGAGTAAAATGCAAAATCTTCCTGGTAAGTGTTAAATAAATTTTTTGACCACCGGAAGTGATCATGACTTATATTTAACTGATAGAGTATTGTTGTTGCAAAGTCGGAGTGCGACGCAAATTTTTCAATTATTTCGCCCTTGAATTCTTCTTGTAAGGCATCTCCATAAATCAAAAACGGGATATGATGACGTTCCGCATCAAAATGCTTCCTGTTTTCCGGTAAAAAATGACCGTGATCTGGTGTAATGATGAAAACAGTATTTGGATACCAGGATTGATATTTTGCAGCTCTTATAAACTTGCCAAGGCACTGATCAGTATAACTGATAGTGTTTCTGTATCTGTCAGGAAGAGTATTCCCGGTAAATCCACCATCTACAGGGGCATCAAATGGTTCATGACTGGTGGATGTCATTAAAATATGAAAAAATGGCTCATGTACATTTTTTGTATCTTTGAGATAAAAGTTGAAGAGTTCTTCATCATATGCTCCCCATTCAGTGCTCTTGATAAATTCGAAATCTTTATCTCCAATAATTTTGTCAAAACCCGCTGTTTTAAGGTATGTTATTGTATTAGCAAATTCCAGATCACCTCCATAATAATATGCAGAGGAATATCCATTTGAATCAAGAACATTAACTATGGAGGGAAGCTTGTCAAATTTCCCAAATTTTCTGATAATCGTTGTTTTTGGCTGGGAAGGGAAACCGCTTAGTAATGCTGCTAACCCTTGCTCTGTCCGGAAACCGGTGGAATAAAAGTTTGTAAAGAGAAGCCCTTCCTTACTAAGATTTGCAAATTCAGGAGTCACATCCTTTTCGCCACCAATAGCCTCAATAATATCGCCGCTCCAGCTTTCAAGCAGTATCAGGATAATGTTTGGTTTACTGATGTTAAAAATATTTACTGTTGTGTCTTTTTCAACATTATGTAACTCTTTGAAAATTTTTTTAGCCTGATCATCAGTTTGATAACTATATGGATTTGTCTCATATTCTGCCGGTTTAATAAATATTTCAATTGCATTCCATGTGCTGTTTACGGCCGACAAGTTTAATACAGGATGCCTTGAATAATATGACCAGCTTTTGTTAATAGGTATTTCCTGCACTCCACCTCTCATCCCTATAAATACCAAAGCGAGTAAGAGAATTGCTAAAATAAGCTTTTGAAAAAGTGTTAGTATTGTTGGATTAAAGTTTATCCTGATTTTTGTGAATATCCATATTGCAAAAACAGATTCAATAAAAAAAATAATAAACAATGATATTACTGGTGCCCCTGCCGCTGCCCCTGCCGCTTCTTCAGGGTAGGCAAGATAGGAGAGGGCTTTGTTGTTCAGTTTGCTTCCCCAGGCTTCAAATAATCCTAAGTCGACAATATTAACAAAAACACTAAGAATAATTATTAAAATGAAATATGAAAAAATAATGTGCCTTATTATCTTAGAATTTTTAAATATCAAAATGATAAAAAGCAATACAGGAAGTAGTAAAGCGTAAGATGTCATGGAAATATCCATAGGCAAAGCATACCAGCTCGACAAAAGAATATATTTAATACCAATCCCTGATAATTGTTCATGCTGGAATAACAAAAATACTACTCTCTGAACCAAAAATAAGATCATCCAGAATAGAAACAATTTCAGGAAATATTTGATTATTGCTTTCATTACCAAATTTTAAAATTGCCTCATTTTCAAATTATTGTATTATTAAACTTCTTTGTAAAAACATACAAACTGATCCCTGCTATTATCAGATTACCTATCCCGAGGCTTCCGTAATGAGCAACTACATAAGAATACTCGCCTAAAAAGTCACCCCAGTTTCCGATATAGAGAAGGAAAGCAATAGCAGAAATGATTATTATGTTGAAGTTCATAGAGTAAAATAAAAAGATCAAAATAAAAACTATTAGAGGTAAAGAGTACATAAAGTGCTCAGTGTCGGTAAGAACCAGATTTGGTATAATGCTTATTATTAGGAGGAACTCAAAAGTGAAGTTGAGAGAAGCAGGTCTAAAATCATTTGATGATCTTTCATGTCTGAGATTCCTCAAAACAAAAATCAGAATAAATAATGCTACCAATGCAACCAGCAATATCATATAAAACATTCCTGCATCAGCATAAATATACCTGACAAAAAGATTGTAGAATATTATGTGTATAGTATTCTGACTATCCAGAAAAGAGGCGTTATGCCTGACAATTGTATTTATCCATTCGAGATGTAAAGTAATGTTTTCCCCAAATCCCACAATAAAAGCAGGAATAAAAAATCCGATCATTAATCCGGCAGTCATGCTTAAAAGAGTGATGTTTTTTTCCCTTATAAACAGCAATGGTATTAATACAATAAAATGTGGCTTTATCAATATGATCAATGCAAGAAGTAAACCGGCAGATTTTTCCTTCTTGCTGAGGATTAATTTAAGTGTGGAAAGGAGAGCAAACAGCAGGAGCAGATTGATATTCCCCAAATGCAGCTCCCTGAATAAATGTCCACCGGCTATAATTGCAGCAATGATCAGTATATAAATACTATCCTGCATTTTATCCCCAAACACTTCTCTCCATATTTTTTTTGATGCAATGATAGTTAGACTGATGAAGCATGTGCATATCAGGTAATAAATCAGTTTTGCATAAAAATAGGGCAATAATGAAAATGGAATAAAAATTAGTAAAGACAATGGAGAATATTTATAGAAGCCGGAACTTAATCCAAATTGCTGGTGATAAACAGGCTCACCCTGAAGAAATGACTTTGCTGCCAGGTAGAAGACCTTAAAGTCATTCATCCAGAATCTTCCGTTAATGTTTTGAAGCACCAAAAGTATTAGAAACAAGGATGTAACAATAATTGCAAATCTTGTCTCACGGGGACTAAGATGTTTTCTAATCCAACTCTTATTCATCTTCAAAAAAGTCATTTTATTCTGCTAAAATAGGGAAATAATTATTAATTATGGATTACGGATTAGGAATTATGGATAACTGTTTATTGATTATATGTTAAATGTATTGAGTACCTGTAACTCGCAACCCGCTTATATTTTCAAATTTTCAAATTATCTCATTTTTAAATTGCTCTTTATCTTTTAACATTTCTTCTTATATTTGGAGAAATAAATCCTTAATTATATTTGCCATGAAAAAGATATTTTTTACCATTAGCCTTATTTTATGTTTTGGAATCTTTAGTATAAATGCCCAGACCACCGGTTCTAAGAATGCCCTTGATGTGAGTGGTGGAAGTCATTATGCTGATGTTCCGGATGCGCCCAGTTTAAATCCAACAAGTCAGGTAACTGTTGAAGCCTGGATTAATTCCTTTTCATTTGGCATCAATGCATGGACTAATAACATTGTGAATAAGGAGGATTGGGATGTTTTTCAGGCCGGATATACTTTGCGGTGCGGGGATAATGGTAAGCTTTCATTCAATTTATCCGGAGCCACAGTATGGCGTGAAGCAGTTTCAGCCTCTTTGATGCAGATAAACACCTGGTATCATGTTGTAGGATTATTTGATGGAGACTCTATTAATCTGTATATCAATGGTGAACTTGTCGCAACTGAGCTATATACTGGCACTTTGACACCCTCTGCTTATCCTGTAAGGATAGGAGAGATCACTTCACCTATTGGAGGCCAAAGATTATTTGATGGTATAATTGATGAGGTCAGGATATGGAATACAGCCCTGGATGTAAGTACGATAAGGGATTGGATGTGCAAAAAAATTACTCCTGCACATCCCGATTATGCAAACCTTGGTGGATATTGGAAGATGGATACAGGAAGTGGAACAACAATTTTTGATTCCAGTCCGAATGCAAACAACGGAGCCTTTGTGGGTAATCCGTTATGGGTTAATTCCGGTGCAAGCATTGGTGATAATAGTGTTCATACTTATACAGTCCCTTATGATCTTTCTCTTGATTATCAGGGAGCAGATAGCCTTGTGTTGAACAACGTAAGCGGCAATCCTATTGGAATACACCTTGTTAGTTTTGATGGTTCTCAAAATACAATGAACATACCTCCCACTTACAGTGGATTGGATACTTCCCACTATTGGGGTGTTTATATGTTTGGTGGTACTTCTCCCGGATATGATCTTACATATTATTATAGTGGAGGAACGCTTAGCGGTGCTTGTGGAGTAGGAATGCTTGGAAGGGCTGATAATTCAATAATGATGTGGAATGATCTTAATGCAACACATAATGTTACTGCTCAGACTTTGATGAAGTCATTATCAACAAGCCAGGAAATATCGATAGGGTTTACCGGTGCAGCTAATATTTATACCAGTGATCCAACCTCTTTTTGTGATGGCGATAGTGCACTTCTGGTAGCTGATTCTGCAATAAGCTACCAGTGGTTTGTTAATGGTATTGCAATACCAGGTGCCAGTAATAAAACATATACTGCCTTAAGTTCTGGTGATTATTTTCTGGTTGCAGTTGTTGGAACATGTATTGATACTTCTTTTAGCATTACGATTAACGTTTACCCAATGCCAAATGCAGATGCAGGTCCTGATGAAACTATTTGTCCGGGTAGTACTGTAACATTAACTGCTTCAGGTGGTGTTGCCTACGTATGGAGTACAAATCCACCACAAACTACGGCCTCGATAATTGTTAATCCAACTACACAAACAACCTATTATGTATCGGTTGTCGAGAATATATGCATTGATGTTGACACTGTAACAGTTTTTATGGCACCTTTGGTTGATCTTGGGTCTGATACAACAATAAATCCGGGTGCAACTTTAATATTAGATGCCGGAGGGAATTACATAAGTTATCTTTGGTCAGATGGCTCTTCAGGACAATACCTTATTGTTAACACTGCAGGTACTTACTGGGTGCAGGTAGCATATCCCGGCGGATGTGTTAGCAACGATACCATTGTAGTTTCAATAGGCTACAGAATTGAAGGTGATATTGTTTATAAGAATATAGCAAATACACCAATAAATAATACAAAACTGATGCTAACAGATGATGTTGGGATTAAAATTGATTCACTGATAACAGCTGCAAATGGTGATTATCTGTTTGCCGACCTGACCAATGGGTATTATCATACGATTCCTCAATGTACCAAGATCTGGGGTGGTGTTAACTCAACAGATGCTCTGGCAATTATGAAGCATTTCGTTGGTTTAATTTACCTGTATGGGTTAAATGCTGATGCAGGAGATGTAAACAGCACAGGATTTGTTAATTCGGCCGATGCACTTATGGCACAACAGCGCTATCTGGGTATGATAACCTCATTTACTGCAGGCGATTGGGTTTTCGAAAACAACTCATTGCCATTACAGGGGGTGAGTATTGTTAATGATTTTTATGGACTCTGTTATGGAGATGTAAATGGATCATATACCCCTCCTTTAACAAAACAATCAACTTCTGTTTACCTTGAATCATATGATATGATTGAAGTTGGAGAAGATCAGATAATAAATATTCCGATAAGAGTCGAGATCCCAATAAATGTTGCAGCTATTTCACTTGAGCTGATCTATCCTGAAGAAATGATCCTTGTTGAAGATGTGACTCTGGGAAAGAATTCAACCGAAAAGATTTTATTCCATGCTGATAATGGTATACTGAGAATTTCCTGGTACTCCCTCGAAAGCCTTAACTTTATTGCAGATGAAGTGATGCTGAGTATAAAGGCTCAGGTCAAAAAAGGCCAGATTCCTAATGATTGCTGTCATTTTATTCTAGGATCAAATTGTGAAATGGCGAGCCCTGATGTACAGCAAATCAGGGATGTGAGATTAAATATTCCCAAACTGCAAATAAGTAATCCTACTTTTAATAATTATTTGGGATATAATCACCCCAATCCTTTTTCATCACTTACACAAATTGAATATGGTTTAGCTGAATCTGGTTTTGTCAGATTAAGGATATTTAATATACTAGGTGAAGAAGTATCAGTTCTTGTGAATGAAAATCAGGAAAAAGGGAATTATAAAGTAGGTTTCGATGCCTCTGGACTTAATGCAGGAAATTATTTCTACAGTATCCAGGTTTCCGGCAGTAATTCCAGATATACAAAAACCAGATTGATGCAGGTTAATTAGTTGTTCAAAGATTCCCTAAGATTTTGGATTTTGAGAGTTGTGTATTAATTAGCCCTGATAGCTATCGTGGTAAGGTCAATTAGATACATTAGAGATGCTTTTGCATTTATATACTTACTTAAACTAATGTTTAGAACAGATACTATTTAGATGACAAATATTAGGTTTCTTATTGTTTTACTCGGAACTTTATTCAATTATTCTGTAATGCATGCTCAAGTCGATGACTCTATTACAGATAAAATAGATCAGTGGATATTAATTGCAGATTCTGCAAAAGAGGGTGACCTGTCGTTAAAGTTAGCTAAATACGCATTTAATCGATCAAAGGAAATTGACTACCCCTTAGGTATATTCAAATCCTATTCAATTATTGCAAGGAGCAATTTAAAGAATGAGAACTATCAAGAGGCGATAAAAAATGCCTCACGAGCATTAAGAGTTTACAATGAAAATGATCATTTGGATCTCAATCTGGCGCGTGTACATATTATTATGTCCTCGGCTCTTGAAAAAATCGGTGCTTATTCAGATGCGATAAAGCACTGGAAGAGCGCATTGAAATATCAACTACAAGATACAACGATTAATTCATCCAAACACATAATTTATTATTCTTTAAGTAAGCTGGGGGCGTTATTTATGGAGTTGGAAATGTATGATTCATCCTTGGTCTATTTTAACAAAGCTCAAATATTTGCCAATCAGAAAAACAGTTTGAAATACAGTGCTGATATACTCAATAATATAGGCTTAGTTTATAATGCTAAGGGATATCAAGATTCGGCAATCATATATTACCAGGGTGCACTTTCCCTATATAGTAAAATGAAGCATCTTGCTAAGGCAGACATGTTTATGATCTCCCTAATTAAAGGGAACTTAGCGATGTGTCTTCCAGATGATGATCCACTAAAAGAACAGTATTTCTTAGAAGACATAAAAGGAAGCATGAAATTTGAAAATTATTGGAGCGTAATAAATACATATATCGAGTATGCCATTTTCTTGATGGATGAAAATCGCTTCACGAAAGCAGAATCAATTCTTAAGAAGGCGGAGACGCTTGCAAATTCAAAAAACATCATCAATAATGATACATATATCAAACTACATGATGTGTTCGTGCAATATTATATACATAGTGGGAGGGAGAAATTAGCCTTGGTGTATCTTAAGAAACAACAAAAGCTTATCCAAGAGATTTATGGCAAAAAGGTTAGAGAAAAGCTGCTTGAGATTCACTCATCATACAAATTGAGTAAGATAGAAGATGAGTTAGACCTGGAAGTAGCCAGGGGAGAGAAAAAAGTTGCCCAAATTGAGGCACTGAATAAAGAAAATAAGCTCATAAAATTCAGATATAGTACCTATGCGCTTGTAGTATTTCTTTTAGTGGTTGTACTTGTGGTGATTATTATTAAAGTACGTGGTGATGCTAAAAAGAAAGCCAAAGAAAAAGAGTTTAAAAACAAATTATTACAACAGGAACTCGAGCACAATACCGATCGTTTAAACAGATCGGTTTTGGGTCTTACCCGTAAAAGAGAGTTTGCTGAAGAATTAATAAAACGACTCTCTTTCTTAGACAATTTAAATCCAGCGCAGAAAAATTCGCTAAAATTATTTGTGCGTAATGAACTTGAAATAGATAAATCAGTATTGGATATGGAGAAAGTCATGAAAGAGGTTGGTAAAGAATTTATTTCCCATCTGAAATTGAAATATCCCAAGCTGTCTGAATCAGATCTTAAATTACTTGGATTTATTAAAATGAAGTTGACCAATAAGCAAATTGCTGAGATTAAAAACATTTCGCCGGAGTCTGTTAAAATTGCCAAAAATCGTCTCAGAAAGAAACTGGATATGTCACCCGGCTCTGACTTTATCGAGTATTTAAGATTATAGTTATAAATTGCTTAGCTTACTACAAGTCTGGCATGTTAACCTTATGTTATCCCCCCATTATTTCTTTTGCTTGTACATTTAATGTAATTTTGTTTGTAACAAACAGCATGTACGAAATATATAAACTTAAATTAGCTAAAATGGAAAAGAAGAATTTTCTATTAACAGTAATCGCAATCATAGGATTTGCGACAATAACAATTGCCCAAACAGTTCCACCATATGTACCGACAAGTGGGCTTTTGACTTGGTTTCCCTTTGATGGAAATGGAAATGATTTAAGTGGGAATGGAAATAATGCAACAAATTTTGGAGCCACTTTTGTTTCCGATAGATGTGGTAATGCAAATTCTGCTGCAAGCTTTAATGGAACATCAAATTATTTTCAAGTGCCCAATCTAAGTTTTGCTTTTAGTGAAGACGGATATTTTACATGTTCTATATGGATAAATAAACAAGTTCAAAATATTCCCGGAGGAGTATTTATAATGAGTGGAACTAACATTGGAGGAAATTTTATTTGGAATATGCAGGGACAGACAGATGTAGGATTCGGGACAAATATGCAACAGTCAGCATGGACCTGGACTACCTGCCCACATACCCTATATGTTTGGGATCATTATGTTGCAACCTATGATAACAAGATAATGAAACTCTATAAAAACGGAGTCTTTCAATCTACTGCAACATATCCTTACACTGGTGCTGCATCAGTCATTTCGCCCTTATATTTTGGCCGGGGACAGTTGGGGAATTACTATAAAGGTGCAATAGACGATATAGGAATCTGGGACAATGTTCTTACTCAGTCAGAAATTACCGCTTTGTATCAAGGAGGTTGTGATGTTATTGCAAGCTTTACAGCTGCTCCAACTGCAATTTGCCTTGGTGAAACAATTAACTTTTATGATAATTCAACAGGCAATGTTATTACGTGGGATTGGAACTTCACAGGTGGTAATCCACAAGTATCCGGTCTTCAAAATCCAACAGTAGTTTATAATACTCCGGGGACCTATGATGTGGAACTGATTGTTTCTGATGGTGTGAGTGTTGATACTTTAACCATGCATAATTATATTAACGTTTATAATTACCCTGTTGCTGATGCCGGGCCTGACCATACAATCTGTCCCGGTGCTAATGCGACATTAACCGCCACAGGAGGAGTGGCATTTGTATGGAGCACCAATCCTCCTCAAACTACTGCTTCCATTGTTGTTAACCCAACAACCCAAACAACTTACTATGTTACAGTTGTTCAAAACGTATGCATAGATGTTGACAGTGTAACAGTTTTTATGGCACCTTTGGTTGACCTTGGATCTGATACCACAATAAATCCGGGCGCAACTTTAATATTAGATGCCGGAGGGAATTACATAAGTTATCTTTGGTCAGATGGCTCTTCAGGACAATACCTTATTGTTAACACTGCAG
>Ga0222626_1000251_pt1 | contig 35700 bp, 37 predicted proteins | sample AntAcemetageno91_FD_179862 | JGI IMG/M metagenome (GOLD analysis project Ga0222626, IMG submission 179862) | Saline water microbial communities from Ace Lake, Antarctica - #91 | ecosystem: Environmental > Aquatic > Non-marine Saline and Alkaline > Saline | place: Antarctica: Ace Lake | collected...
CCGAAGGGGTTATTGTCGTCTCTGGCTTTCCTCAAAAAGACATCAATCGCATCGAGAAGATCGGCTCGTACCATCGAAATTTCATCAATCAAAATCGTTTTCAAACTCTTGAATCGCTTGGCTTTTTTCTCATCGATACGTTTTTCTCGGGCTTCGTCGAGTTCGAATCCTGGTTTCAATCCAAAGAACGAATGGATTGTATCGCCATTTACATTGACCGCCGCGACTCCCGTGGGAGCGAGGACAACCATTTTTCGTTTGGAATTGAGTCGCAGGTGTTCGAGCAATGTTGATTTTCCCGTTCCTGCTTTTCCCGTAATGAAAACATTTTTTCCCGTGTCCTGGACAAGGTTAAGCGCTCTGCACGCTTCGGGAGAAAATATGAGCTCTTTCATGGATACGTATCCTAGGATACGTATCCTAAATATCCAAAGAAGAATATTGGTATTTATTTGAAGAAAAATAAATAAGTTCTAAAGTTTATTCGCAATGAATGCTTTAAAGAAAACGTGGAAATCTTTGAAAATGACAATTCCTATTTTATTAGGAATATTATTGCTCATATCGCTTCTTCAAACAGGGGTTGATATGGACAAATTGGCTACTGTTTTTCAAGGGAATTTATTGTTTGATGCTTTTATTGGGGCGTCTCTTGGATCGGTATTTGCAGGGAATTCAGTAACGAGTTATATACTGGGAGGTGAATTTTTTGATGCGGGTATAAGTATCATGGCGGTAAGTGCTTTTATTGTTGCGTGGGTGACAGTAGGCGTTGTACAGCTTCCTGCAGAGATACTTTTATTAGGGAGGAAGTTTGCTCTTTTGCGTAATTTTATCAGTTTTTTGAGTGCAATAATGATTGGAATTTGTACCTATTTTATTCTTCTAATATGGTAAATTTCTTAAAAAATATTTCGAATGTGTGGAAATTCTTTTGGGTTATTTGTGGAATTTATTTAGGGGTTTCTATTTTTCATCCTGTGTTTATACAGGAAAGTTTTGAACAATTTCTTTTTCTTCTCCACCAAATTTCTTTGAGTTTTGTGTTTGTGATTATTTTTATGTATACGTTTAATGTTTTGATAAGTGACAAATTGATTAAAAAATATCTTCATGGAAACGTGGGATGGAAACAGTATTTATTAGTAGCACTCGTGGGAGTGCTTTCAACAGGTCCTATTTATCTTTGGTTTGCCTATCTTTCTCGGATGAAGGAACAAGGATTAAACGAAGGTCTTATTTCGCTTTTTTTGTACAACCGAGCGATTAAACTCCCCTTCATTCCGCTTATGATTGAGTATTTTTCTGTAAAAATAACAGTTGTTATTGTTGTTCTTGTTTTTCTGTTTTCTTTTTTAAATGCACTTTTAATTCGTTGTTTTTTTAAAAAACCCCTTTCATGAAAATTGCTATTGCGTCTACGACGAAAACAAAAGAGGGCGAGATTTCTCCTCAGGGAGGGAGGGCTCCTTATTATCTTTTCTTTGATGAAAAATTTGAGCTTGAAGCGGCTTTGAAAAATCCATTTGCTTCTGGAGGTGGAGGAGCGGGACAGGCTATTGTGAAAATATTAGAAGATAGGGGTGTTTCCAAGGTGGTTGTTGGAAAAGTTGGAGATAATATGAAAACAGCACTTGAAGAAACAAATATAGAATTCTATGAAAGAGAAGGATCGATTCTTTCTTTTTTGGAAGAAATAAAGGATGAAAAATAAAACATTGCTTGAGAAAAAAAGTGATTGATTTCCTAAAAAGTTTGAATACACTTTTGACCTTTGAAATAGAAATTTTACGAAATGGAAAAAACAGCACTATTCGCTTTGGGGATTACTTTTTTGGCAGGGATCTCAACTTGTTTTGGAGCATTTTTGACGTTTTTTACTAGTCATACAAATAAACGACTTATCTCTTTAGCCCTTGGGTTTTCTGCAGGGGTTATGGTGTTTATTTCTTTTACGGAAATTTTTCCGGAAGCACGGGAATTGATTTCTTCCGCATACGGAGGATCAAAAGGATATATGCTTACCCTTATTGCATTTCTTGGAGGGGCATTGCTCATGGCATTTATTGGAAAATTATTTCCCTCAAAAGAGAGTCCACACGGGGTTCAATATATAGAAGATCGAGAAAATAAAGAGAAAGCACATGATTATAAAAGGCTTCATAGAATAGGTCTCTTTACTGCAGTTGCATTAACGATTCATAACTTTCCAGAAGGATTGGTCACTTTTATAACAAATATGGAAGGAGCGAGTTTTGGAATTCCTATTGCGATTGCCATAGCGATTCATAATATCCCAGAAGGAATTGCGATTTCATTGCCTATTTATTTTGCGACCAAGAGTCGAGTAAAAAGTTTTTTGTATACGTTTATAGCTGGTATTGCAGAACCTATTGGAGCGCTTATTGGGTATTTCTTTTTGCGACAATATACAAGTAATTTAATGATTGGAGTATTGCTGGCGAGCGTAGCGGGAATTATGGTATTTATTTCTTTTGATGAACTTTTTCCAACGGCTCGAGAATATGGAAAACACGGGGAAGTTCTTTCAGGGCTTGTTGCTGGAATGATGGTCATGGGCGGGAGTATCGCTCTTTGTGCCTAGGTTTCTTTTAGAAAATATATCGATCTTGTCATCATCGACCTTTTTTGTTATTCCCGAACAGGTCAGGAATGATAGGGGAAGGCATTGACAATAGGGCTTATTTAGTTATTTATAGAGAAATGAAATCATCAAAAGGAACTCAAATATTACAACAAATAGGCCTCGTGATTGGGACAAAGGAAGCTTCAATCTTTGAACGAGAATGTATCAAGGTCGGACTCGATTATAATGAAGCTTCGGTGTTTGATTTGCTCAAAGCAAAACACGGCATTACCACGAGAGAGGAAGCAGAAGCTATTTTGGGAGCCGACTGGGCGTATGAACTTTTGAAAATAAAAATCCCACAATTGGTGGTTGAAGAAAAACACAGAAGGAGAAAGGAAGTCGAATAGTTGGCTCCGGAGCCGGAATTCCCTATTTCGTTCGTTTTCGATCTAACTCTGAGAGGTGTTTTTTTCGCAGACGAATACTCGTAGGCGTGACTTCCACGTACTCGTCGTCTTTGATATATTCCAAAGATTTCTCAAGCGTCACCACAACTGGTGGCACGAGGTTAATCGCGTCGTCAGCACCTGATGAACGCACGTTGGTGAGTTGTTTTGCTTTGATAGGATTCACAGTGAGATCGGTTCCTTGGTTGTGTTCTCCGATGATCATTCCCGCATAAACCTCAAGCGCAGCTCCGATAAAGATCGGTCCACGGTCTTGGAGTTTCCACAAAGAATATCCTGTTGTCGTTCCCGTTTCTCCAGAGATAAGCGATCCAACTTTTCGTTTCTCAATCTCTCCCATGTGTGGCTCCATCCGTGAGAATGAACTAAACATTGTTCCTTCTCCTTTGGTCAAAATAATGAAGTTCGAACGAATTCCAAGCAAACCTCGCATCGGAATATCAAACTCCAACTGCGTGATTGTGTTCTCGGTTTTCATGTTCGTCATCTGTCCTTTTCGCAAAGACATCATCTCGATAATTTTTCCACTGATTTCCTCGGGGACGTTAATCACCACGTTCTCAATCGGTTCGCATTTTTGTCCGTCGATCTCCTGAAACACTACCTCAGGCTGAGATACTTGAAGTTCAAATCCTTCCCGTCGCATTGTCTCGATAAGCACCGCAAGGTGCATTTCTCCTCGTCCCAAGACTTTCATAGAATCTCCACCTCCACTTTCAAAATCAATATGCAGTCCCACGTTTGTTTCCAATTCCTTTTCCAAACGATCACGAATCTGACGACTCGTTACGTATTTTCCTTCGCGTCCCGCAAACGGTGAGTCGTTCACCATGAAGTACATCGCAAGCGATGGGGGATCAACGTCAATCGCTGGCAGTGGTGTTGCGTCGGGGTTATTGCTTATCGTTTCTCCTACAAACACATCTCCCAGTCCCGCTATCGCTACGATATCTCCGGCACTGACCATGTCGACCGGCACTCGTTGCATTCCTTTGAACGTAAACAGTTTCGATATCTTCCCCGTACGTCTCGCTCCAGTCGGAGTAAGAATGGTTACGGTTTGGTTATTTTTCAAAGTTCCTTCGTGCACTCGTCCCACTGCAATTCGTCCCAAGAAATTATCATACGACAATGTCGCTGGTTGCATACGGAAGTCCGCTTCTGTGTTCTGCGCTGCTTCTGGTACGTGTTCGATAATGAAGTCGAGCAAAGGCGTAATATCTTTTCGTTCATCTTCCACTTCCTTCATCGCCACTCCGTCTCGTGCCACAGAATACATGTATGGGAAGTCCAACTGTTCGTCCGTTGCTCCCAATTTTACAAACAGGTCAAAGACCTCATCGATCACCCATTTTGGACGCGCTGATTCTTTATCGATTTTATTCACGACCACCAGCACTTTCTTTCCTTGTTCCAAAGATTTCTTCAGCACAAACTTCGTTTGTGGCATCGGTCCCTCATACGCGTCCACAACCAAAATAGTCGCTTCCACCGTCTTGAGCACCCGCTCCACCTCACTCCCGAAATCTGCATGCCCTGGAGTATCTACAATATTAATTTTCGTATCGTTGTAGGTAATTGCCGCGTTCTTCGCGTAGATCGTAATCCCGCGTTCCTTCTCTTGGTCGTCGCTGTCCATCACACACGTTGCTACTTCCTCGTGGTCGTTGAAGACTCCTCCAGCCTTAAGAAGACCGTCAACCAAGGTTGTTTTTCCGTGGTCCACATGAGCGATGATCGCGATATTTCTGATTTCCATAAATGACTCTTAAATTAATCCCTCAGGTTATAGGTATTAAGCGGGATTAGTCAAGATTTAAGGGGCAGAGAATTCTAATACCTTTTCTTCAGAGCCCGTCCCTTATCAGAATTAGATTTTCCTTTTCCCTTCCGTCCTTTATTCCTAGCTTTGGAACGATCAGTGCGAGAACCAACCTTCCCTTGTTTCATCTTTGAAACTCGTTCAACACGAACAGGTGGTCGTCGTTTCTTTTTCATTTCATGAAACGCATCAAGAATCGTCTCGGCCTCCGGAAAGGGGACAGAAACAAACGTGTAGTCATTCATGATGTCGATGTCACCGACAAGTTTGCCTGAGACTCCGAAGTCCTTCTCAATCATCTGGAGAATAGAAGGAACACTGGCTCCGTCTTGTCGTCCTGTGGTGAGGAAGAGTCGGGTAATTCCCATAGTTCCACCAGATTGTTCTCGTCGTTGTCGTCGTTCTCGATCATGATTGTGATCGCCTCCTCGTTCAACACTTCGATCTCGTCCTCGTCCACCTCGTTCTCGACCACCACGGTCAGGTTTTTGGTCGCTCCGGAGCGTAGCAATATGCTTGTATGCGCCTTCATCAAGGGTGTCAGAGAAACTGTATTGAAGAAGAGCCGCGATGACTTCTTGCGGTTTTTTGTCTCCAAACATTTCGCCGGCGAGCAGTTGGTATTTCTCAAAATCTTTAGACGGTTCGAACAATGGTTCGAGGTCCTTCACAATTCTTCGTTTCTTTATATCCACCATCGCTGTTGCATCTGGCACGTTTTGCTTTTGGATTTCTGCTTTTGCGTGATGCTCAAACATTCTGAGCTTTCGGTATTCCGATGGCGTGATAAGCGTGATGGCTTTCCCATCTTTCCCCGCTCGTCCTGTCCGTCCGATACGATGCACGTAGGATTCTGAGTTTTGCGGAAGTGCGTAATTAATCACGTGCGTGAGATTATTCACATCAATTCCCCGAGCGGCCACATCAGTGGCGACTAATATCTCAGTCTTTCGTTTCCGGAAATCATTCATAATCTGTTCTCTTCGGTCTTGCGAGATATCTCCGTGGAATGCTTCAGATCGGTATCCTCGTTGAGAGAGATGTTGATTGACTTCATCACAGGAGATCTTGGTCCGGCAAAAAACAATTCCATAAAATTCTTCTTCCATATCGATAATCCGGCACAGCGTGTCGAACTTGTTGGCTTGCGTTACTTCGAAATAAATCTGATCCACCGCGTTGTTCGCGATACGGTCGTGTTCCGTCTTGATACTCACAGGCGATTTCATGTACTTCTTCGCAAGGTTGGCGATCCGTGATGGCATAGTCGCTGAGAACAGCAATGTTTGTCGTTCAGGATTTGTAAATTCCAAAATCGCTTCGATCTCTTCCACAAATCCCATGTTGAGCATTTCGTCCGCTTCATCGAGCACGCAGTATTGGATCTGGTCGAGTTTCAAGGTTCCTTTTTTCAAATGGTCGAGCACACGTCCGGGCGTTCCCACGACGATATCGACTCCATTCACCAAATGCTTTCGTTGCATTCCCCATGACTGTCCTCCGTAAATCGGAATGATCGAGAGGTTGTTGTTTCCTTTGAGTGATGACATTTCATCTGCAACTTGTACCGCCAGTTCTCGCGTTGGGGCGAGTACGATCGCTTGGGGAGCTTTGTGTTTTCCGGCCTTCAATTTATCCACGAACACCAGTCCAAAAGCCGCTGTTTTCCCGGTTCCTGTTTGCGCTTGGGCAATCACATCGCTGTCATTTTTGAGGAGCAATGGGATTACTTTGGCTTGGATTTCAGTGGGCTCTTCGAACCCTTTTTTTGTAATGGCTTCGAGAGAGAGGTCAGAGAGACCGAGCGAGGCGAAAGATTTTGTCATGTGTTGTTCTTCTAGAGGCCGTCACAGTAGTCGGGGAGTGAATTTGCGCAAGGCGGAAAGGGGAAAAACCAGGTTCGAGGATTGACAATTGGTGACTTTTGGATACAAAAAATCAGATACTTATTTTAAAACACGATCATGGAAGCATTAAAAGGAGACGAAAGGATTGAGATAGACACAGGGGATAGGTTCACTGGAGAACAAGCGACAAAGAAGCTTTTGGAATTGGCGCAGGTATCGCAAACAGACATTACGACAGATATCCCAGAGTTGAAGGCTGATGATGTCATTTTTCGAATGAAATGGGCAGATACGGCCTTTTTTGAAGATTCCAAAATGGAGGATAGAAACAGAGAACTCGTAAAAGACTGGGTTGAAATTATTGTAATGCCGAATCGTCCTCAGCATCTCTGCAAGAACCCAAAGATTAAAGAGCTCCATGAACCAGAGAGATGGAAAGGTGTCCATAGATCACATGCACTGAATACGAAGACGGGAAGAGTTCTGAGCGAGAAAGGTGATCTTGTAGCAGAGAACGTACTGTATGAATATCTTGGAGTAGAAAACGAGGATCCGGTGGATGCGAACTACAATTACAAAGAGACTCTCGATTATAAAAAGAGAGTTGCAGAGTTGGTCGAGTAAGAAGAACGAGAAGGGGAGACTTTTCGCCTTGCTCCTCTTTGTATTGGTGACATACTGCATACGTCAATTCTCTGCCCGATTTCTATGAACTTGTTCCTTGTGCTTCCGATATTGCTCATAGTGCTGGCTCTTTTTGTCTTGGGAGTCCAAAAGTTAAAACTCCCTGGAGTCATCGGACTTATCTTAGGAGGGCTTGTTTTGGGGCTGCCTCCCGTGAAGGAGGTTCTTGTCGAGCCGCATACAGAACTCATTTTTTTTCTGGGCGATATTGGACTGCTCTGTTTGATGTTTTTGGCAGGATTTGAGAGTTCTTGGAAAAAGATCTATCACGAAAAAAAAGACTCACTGGCGATATCGTTGTTTGCGGCACTGACGCCATTTGTTCTTGGGTTCGTTGTTTTTAAAGCCCTGGGATTCTCTTTTATTACGGCAACAGTGGTGGGAATAGGAATGAGTATTACGGCAGAAGCAACGATTGCCGAGATACTTTTAGAAACCGGAAAACTCAAAACGCGTGTGGGGTCAGCCATGATGGGGGCGGGGATTATCGATGATATATTTGGATTTTTGGCGTTCATTTTTTTGACGTATCTCTTGGGAACACAGGATCCTGGAGGCTATGTTTTTTTGTTGTCCGTTATTGCGGTGTTTTTCCTCGGAATCGGTGTTCGGGCATTTGTAAAAAGAGAAAATCATCTTATGCAATCTATAAGGAAAGCACTGATGTGGCTGGTCGTTCCTTTTTTCTTTCTTTCAGTGGGACTCCATTTTGATATTGCATCACTCGTGATTAGTCCGCTTTTTCTGTTTCTTATCGTGGGGGTGGCCTTGATAGGAAAAATTGGAGGATCGCTTTTGGCAAAACCGTTTACTGATCTCAGTTGGAAACAACTACACCTTATCGGGTGGGCGATGAATAGTCGCGGAGCGATAGAGATGGCATTAGCACTCATTGCGTTTCGTGTGGGACTCCTTTCTTCTGAGCTGTATTCAGGACTCGTTATTATGGCATTGGTCACAACACTGATATTTCCGTTTGTGATGAATTATCTGATGAAGAAGGATCCGAAGATAATGAATTAAAATTTCCTTTTTGTTTCTGTGAATACAGTAAAACCAATAATTTAAAATGAAAAAATATTTTTCTTGGCTCTCGGTGTTTCTGTTTTGTTTTTTAATAATTACACCGGCTCATGCCAATGATTTTTTCAAAGGAGAAGTTGTAGAAATTACGCAGGAAGGAGAAGAAGAAGTTTTTGGAACGAAACAATTGTTTCAGGAATTTGATATAAAAATCATGTCAGGCGATTACAAAGATAAAATTATTTCTATCGAAAAAGGAGATTATTCCATTGTGACAGAAGATCAAAAATTAGACGTAGGTGATGAAGTTGTTCTGACGAAGGGGGAGGAAGGGTTTTATGTTACGGACAAATATCGTCTCGGGGCACTTTTTGGAATTTGTTTATTGTTCGTGGCTTTTGCCGTAGTTTTTGGAAGAAAGAGAGGGTTTATGTCTTTGGTAGGGCTTGCATTTTCATTCTTTATTATTTTGAAATTCATCGTTCCACAAATTTTAAACGGTCAAAATCCGTTAGTGGTAAGTCTTATTGGAGGATCGTTGATCTCTATCTTTTCAATTTATCTTTCGCATGGATTTAAAAAGAGAACAACATTAGCGGTTATCAGTACGATTCTTACGTTCCTTTGTGCGATTGGTTTTTCTGTGTTGTTTGTCTCGTGGGCAAATATTTTCGGGGTTTCTTCAGAAGAAGTGATTTTCCTTCATGTGGGATTGGGTGATGTGGATCTGAAGGGACTGCTTCTTGGGGGAATATTGATTGGAATTTTGGGTATTTTGGATGACGTGACGACAACCCAGTGCGCAACAGTGGAAGAGATTTATAAAGCGAACAAACAGACTTCTTTTTCAAAACTCTATACACAAGGAATGTCTGTGGGACGAGAACACATGGCATCGATGATTAATACACTTGCGCTTGCTTACGCAGGAGTGGCACTGCCATTATTCTTGCTGTTTACGTTTAATAATAGCCAGCCATTGTGGATGATTATCAATAGTGAATTTATTGCGGAAGAAATCGTAAGAACGCTGGCAGGATGTTGTGCTCTGATCTTAGCGGTTCCGATAAGTACGCTTCTAAGTACGTATTTTTATACTCGAAAATCGAGTTCGAATTCCTAAAGTTTGAGCTTTCCTTTTGCTTTGTGCCAATAGGGAAACACTTTGCATCCGAGACAAAAGTTAAAGAACGCTTCGGCTCCAGCAGCGAGTATAAGTATTCCAGTGACGATATTTGCAGTTGTATTGAATTGGAAATAAAACAGGATGGTTATGAGGAGTGAAACCCAAAACCCTATTTTCATCGCGAAGATTTTTGGTCCAGCGTTTACCTTCTTTCCTTTTAAATGGAGAACGTTATGAAGCCCCATTGCTATTATTTTTAGAAGTGATGTCTTTCCGCAAAATCCACGAAGGAAGAAATCAAGCACAAGGAAGGCGGAAATATACCAGAAAGGAAAAATAAAAAGAGACAGTGATAGAATGGTTACCTGGAGTGCAACCAGTTGAGCAACTCGTTCGTTGATCATTTTCCTTGATATCGGACATCCGACGTTTGGCATTTTTTGAAGATTTATTTGACATACCCCTACCCCCCTATGGTATCATAAAAACATGGAAAATCAAGTAAAAACTTCTCGGCATTTAAAAATCATACAAGGGCAGTTAACGGGTATTGAAAAAATGCTTGCGGTAACAGATCCTGATTGTATGGAGATCCTTACGCAATTGAAGTCTGTGCAGAATTCCTTTCGATCAATATCGCAAAAAGTAGCTCAGAATATGTTGGAAAAATCTTTTCCAGAAGGAACAACCATGAAGGAGAAAGAGTTGAAGCAGTTCCTCGATTTTGCATTTAATGATTAAGCAATATGGATAATTTAAAAGATATCATTGCTTCCTTAGAAGCGCGTTGGTTTATGTCGAGTATGGCAACAGGAGCCCTTGGCGTTTTATGGGCAAAAATGGCATTTTTTTTACAAACGTCGTGGATGAATTCTGTTGGAGTCGGGTTCATTGGAATTGCTTTTTTGTTATTTATTTTTGCGAGTATTGGATATGGATTTCGTTTGGCGTATTTTTTTCCTTTGGTGAAAAAAGATTTTTTACAACCCGATACTTCTAAATTTTTTGCAGGGATTTCTATTTCTTTGGGAGTATTGAGTACAGCAACAACAACGGTTCTCGTTCCGCAAGGAGTCCTTTTTTCTCCTGTCGGGCAGTGGTTTGCGGGGATTCTCTACATACTCGCAATGGTGCTTGGAATATTTTTCCTTCTTGGAGTGTGCTCAACCATGATTCAGTCAGCAGAAAACAAAATTGAGCAGGCGATTGGAGTGTGTCTTTTGCCACCGGTTGGACTTTTTGTAAGTATGTTTGCTGGGAATTTTTGGGCTCAGAATTTTTTTGCTGGCACTGCCTTGGCATCGGGGATTGGAATGTTTCATTTTTTCCTTTTCGTTCTTTTGGTGCTTTTTACGGGATGGATACTCACCTTTATTATTTTTCGACTTCGGTTTTATCCTCTTCCTAGAAAAGAAATGGCACCGAGTTTTGTTATTCCTCTTGCGCCGGCGGGGGTTTCTATTATTGCGCTGGTGAGTCTTTTGCCACTGCTTTTACCAACGTTGCCGTATCAGGAAATCTTAAAAACATTCGGATTTCTGTTTATTCCGATGATGATTAGTTTTGGAATTTTTTGGTTTTTGATTGTGTTGCGAATACTGCGTTCTTATCTTCGTACAGAAGGAATTCCATACACACTTGGGTTTTGGGCATTGGTATTTCCGATGGCTGCTTTTGGAATAAGCCTTTTCGTAGCCTCACAATTTTTACCGGGGCTTTCGGTGTTGGGATGGTTCGGAATTGCTTGGGGAATATTTGCGACGCTGCTTTGGATTCTCGTCTTTATAAAAACATTTCAGGCAGTGTGGACTCAAAAAGCATTTGTACGACCTCCTTGTTTAAAACATTAATTATTAATATGAAAAAGTATACGCTTACCGGCACGATGTATAATCGATACGAAATCATTGAAGATGGAGAAGGGAATAAAGTAAAAACGGTACACATCGGAATGGACGATGGAGGTTCGGGAGAGTTTGAAAAAACCCTGACAACGATTGTTCCGGAAATTGGGGATACACAAAAAGTGCGCATAACCTTTGAGGTATTGGCATAGGTTGCCATTTTGCCTTGCAATTTTTCCAATATCCACTACATTCCCCCTGCAATTTTTATCAAGAGGTGAGGAGAGGTACGACTCTATGAATCACCAGCAACCCGCCAACTGAATGGCACAGGTGCTCCACTCGTATGGGATGAAGTTCGATGGAAGTTGCTCACGCAGCTTTTTTTTAACACGGCATACAATGAAAACATTCTTCAGTTCAGAATCAGTTACAGAAGGGCACCCGTCGTCGTCAATGACTTCATTGCTTCGTCCTTCGTTACACTCAGAACTGCGTTTATTACGTCACTTCCTCCTCTCCCAAAAAATCTTCGATTTTCCGGGGACCCCAGTCTTATCTGGGTTTATTGCTTTCTAAACATTTAATTATTACATCATGAAGACTTTTTTCTCATCAGAGTCGGTAACTGAAGGACACCCAGACAAGATCGCGGATCAAATCTCCGACAGTATCCTCGACGCCATCCTCGCTCAAGACCCAGATGCTCGGGTTGCCTGCGAAGTTCTTGTAAACACAGGTCTCGTCATGATTGCGGGAGAAATCACGACCAACTGCTACATCGACGTGCAGAAGATTGCCCGAGAACGAATCTTGGCGATCGGATACAACTCGGCCGATGTGTGCTTCGATGGGAACACGTGTGCCGTTATTAATGCGATCGAGGAACAATCACCCGATATTGCTCAGGGAGTCGACACTGGGGGCGCAGGGGATCAAGGATTGATGTTTGGATATGCATGCGATGAGACACCAGAGCTCATGCCGTTGTCTATTATGACGGCGCACCGATTAACGCAGAAACTCGCGGAAGTGAGAAAAACAGGAACGTTGAAATACCTCAGGCCTGACGGGAAAGCACAAGTTACCTTTGAGTATGAAAATGGTACACCGACGCGTCTGGATTCAGTCGTTGTGTCAACACAACATAATGACAAAGTGGACATGGAACAACTGCGGGAAGACATCAAGAAGAAAGTCATAGACCCGATTTGCTCAGAATGGATGGACGGGGAGACAATTCTTCATATCAACCCAACGGGACGCTTCGTAATCGGAGGGCCACAAGGAGATTGCGGAATGACAGGACGAAAAATTATCGTGGATACGTATGGGGGTTCTGGACGACACGGAGGAGGCGCTTTCTCTGGAAAAGATCCATCAAAGACCGACCGCTCCGGAGCGTATGCGGCGCGCTGGGTGGCAAAAAACGTCGTCGCCAACAAGCTCGCGACCAAATGTGAAGTGCAACTCGCGTATGCGATTGGAGTGGCAGATCCGGTGAGTATTCATGTGGATTGCTTCGGAACGAGTGAATATTCTCCCGAACAATTGGAGAAGATTGTACGAGAAAACTTCGACCTGACACCAAATGGAATTATTAAATCACTTGATCTTAAGCGCCCCATCTACGCTCCTGTAGCGACGTACGGACATTTCGGAAGAGAGGATTTGAACCTGCCATGGGAGAAAGTAAAACAGTTAACAGTTAATAGTTAACAGTCTACAGTTTATCTCTTTTGGTCATTCCAGATTGTCTGGAATCGCTCAAGTTTTTGATATGGACAAAGAGTTCCGCAATGCAGGACGAAAATTTTATAACAAGTTCGCCGCTAGCGCTTAAAACTTAATTCCAAGTCGTTATCCGATTCTGGGCAAGCCAGAATGACAGGGGTTATTTTTTATTTAAAAATCGAAAATCGGAAATCCGAAATCGAAAATCTTTCATGGTTGACCCGATGAGAAACATTTCTATAATTCGCCCGATGAAGGAATTTAAAGTGCGAAAGATCGAGCAGAAACGATCGCGCAGCAAGTATAAAGCCTGGAGAAAACTGACTCATCTTTTTGGACACAAGGGTGCAATTGGGATTATGGCCGTTATTGGTCTTGGAATTATTTTCTGGGGTGGCTCAGCGGTAATTGATTCTGGATTTTTTGTAGAAAAAACGCGCCAGATCTTTTCATTTGGCCCACTGGATAAAGATAAAAATGGGCACACCAATATTCTTCTCCTTGGAGTGGCGGGAGATGGGGCGGAGGGCGGAAACCTGTCTGACTCTATCATGGTGGTGTCAGTCAATCCGAATACACCATCGGTTTCGATGTTGAGTTTGCCGAGAGACCTATTCCTTTCTTCTCGAATTGGAGACCGGAAAGTAAATGAGATTTATGCAGCCGCTCGATACAAACAGGGAAATCGTCGAGGACTCGAAATCATAAAAAATGCGGTCTCTGAATTCACCGGCATGTCGATTCATTACGGAGCCGTGGTGAATTTTAAAGTGTTTGCAGAAGTGATTGATGAAATGGGAGGGCTCGATATTTTTGTTCCCGAAGCGATCGAAGATCCATTTTATCCAGACGTTGATTACGGATATCAGACATTTGTTGTGCGCAAAGGATTCCAACATTTCGATGGAGACACAGCGCTCAAGTACGCACGAAGCCGAAAAACATCGTCTGATTACGACCGAGCAAAACGACAACAAGATATTATTCTCGCGATTCGGCAGAAAGCAGAAAACATGAGTTTGCTGACCGACTTCGGAAAGCTTGGGGATTTCTTTCAACTCTATAGAAAAAACGTGAACACAGACATGGGACTAACTCAAACTGTGGCACTCGCCAAAGTGGGCTTGGGAATTGATTACGGAAATGTGGTCTCAGCGGTGCTCAATGATGATCCAACACAAATGGGAGGATTCCTCTACACACCGGCCAAAGAATTCTACGGAGGGCAATTCGTTCTCCTTCCAGAGGATTTGAAGGACACGCAACTCTTCATGGACTTGGTATTGATTCACCCAGAGATTCTGCTTGAGAACACACAGATTTCTGTACTCAATGGATCGATGACATCAGGACTGGCTTCACGGATGGCAATTCGTCTCCGACGGCTTGGATTCCACGTGATTGATATAGGAAATCACGAATCAGATCGTCCGGTATTCCGTACGTTTTTGAAGGATTTTACAGGGGGAAAAGAGATGCGAACAAAGAAGATTTTGGAGCGTGTGTTTGATGTAAACCACACAGAAGTTATCCCCGCAGAAGAACAAGATCCGAATAACTTGATCGATTTGCAGGTAATTTTGGGAACGAACTAGTATTTTCCTTTTTGTCATTCCGAATTCATTTCGGAATCAAACTGTTAGTTTCTGCACTCGCTACGCTCTCGTGAGTAATAACTTCGGGACGCTTGATCCTGAAACAAGTTCAGGATGACAGAAAAATTATTTAATCCCGAAACCTTTAGGATTCGTATCCTAATTGTAAATTCAAAAACTTTGTTTTAGAATAGAAGTAATTTCATGCTAAAAAAATTATTCTGGAGTGTGTGTGTAGGAGTTCTTCTCTCGGGAAGTGTGTTTGCAGTGGTAGCACCACCAGTTGCCAATGGGGGGCTTTTGCCAGGACCAACTACAGAAATTTTAAATGAAGGGGGCCCAGCAAAAAACGTAAAAGCAGGACAAACCTATATCTCAAACAAACTGATTCCTAAACTCGTGAGCAGGTTCTTGGTGATTATGCTCATGATAGGCGTGATAATGCTTATTATTGCAGGAATAAATTACATTATCTGTGCAGGGGATTCCGAGAAAGTAAAACAGGCAAAAGATATTATCTTCTGGTCACTTCTCGCCATTATTTTTTCCGTGATGGGCTTTGCAATTGTGAAATTTGTTATTGGTATTGATATTGTTGGACCATGATAAAACGTATATTTATGATTGCGCTTCTTTTTTTACTGCTCGGAGGCAGTGTTGGAGCGGTGACATTTGACGAGGCAATGCAGAAACGAGATGCAGAAGGGGTATGGGGAGAGGAAGGACTTTTTCCAACGTGGCTAAAAGGAAAAATTCAACCAGCTGTGAATCCATTGCGCGTGGATGGAGTTATTGGAGGGAATCAAGATTATATAGATGGAATTCCTATAGGAGAATCTGGACAAGTGCGAGTATCGGGAAGTGAAAAACTCTTGATGAACTATATTCCGCACTTGATTAATATTCTTCTGAAATTTGTAGCCCCCCTGATCATGGTAGCCATGATTTATGCAGGGATTCGATTTGTCTATGCAGGAAGTAATGAAGAAGAACTTTCCCAAGCAAAAGATATTTTCACGTATACGCTTATGGGAGCATTATTTGTAATACTCAGTTATTCCATAATGAAAGCGCTTTATTTTCTTCTTTCCACATGAAAAAATTAATTTTGATTTTGGGTTTATTGCTCCTTGTTGGGAATGCATCAGCACAGGACGAGGGAGCAGGGTACGACCTCATTGATGCACTTATGGATACTACGGGAGAGCCATTAGAAACTATAAATGAAATTGCTCCGAAGCACTTACCAGGATCAGGAAATGATGCTACGAGAGCGATTAGTAAAATGTCTAAGCGAGGAGGGGGAGATGTTACTACTTACATACAACTCATCGCGACGGCACTCACAGGGATTGCGGCTTCAGTTGCGGTGCTTTTTATTATTCAAAATTCATTCAACCTCCTCACCTCAGCGGGGGGATCGGAGGCGGTTACAAAATCTAAAAAAGGTCTGATGTGGTCCATCATCGGACTCGTCGTTATTATGGGATCCTATATTGTCGTAAAGACCATTATTTCTCTGACATATTCAGGAGAAACCGCATCTTTATTCTCCCATCAATTTTTTACGTAGAGCCGCCGCTTCGGCTTCTTCGCTAGAGGCTTCAGTTTCTTCTTCGGCTTTAATTTCACCCATTTGGATTTCTTTTTCTCGTTCTTTTTTGAGTTTATCAACATCATCTGAGAATTCTTTTTCGAGTTCTGAGAATTTTTCTTTTTCTTCTTCAAAGATTTTAATGAGCTCGTTGATCTGTTCAATTTTGAGTCGTGGAATCGCATCAATTACTCGTTTCTTCTCCTCCATGGTGAGAGATATCGACCCCTCAAGGAGTGTCAAAAAAGCCTCGTCATCAAAAGTTGTATCTGGATGAGGAGGAATAGTGAAGACGTGTCCATCTCGTTTTCCGAGTTGTCCATCGCGAGTACTTGGATCTACTGGAGAATCGTCTCCAGCGTTTTTTTGATCTTGTGGATTGATGTTGTCTTCAGCCATATTGAGAAAGAAAATATATGGGAAATGTACAGAATTATCTCTTTGGAAACAATAGTTTTTCTATTTCTTCTTTGGAGCCGCCTTTTTCACAGCTGGCTTCTTTTCCGCTGGTTTCTTTTCAACAGCTTTTTTAGCAGGTGCTTCTTTCTTTTCTTCAGTTGCTTTTGGTGCCGCTTTTTTTGCAGCGCCTCCCCCAATCTTCGTAATTTCAATAACAGTGTAATATTGTCTGTGTCCTCGTGTTCGTCGGTATCGTTTTCGTGGTTTCATTTTGAAGACCACAATCTTGTCTCCTCGTCCTTGTTCAAGAACTTTTGCTTCTACCTTCTTTCCGTCGATGAGTGGAGTTCCGATTTCAAATCCAGAACCGTCTTCTTCAGAAATAAGAAGCGTATCAAAAGAAACAGTCTTTCCGACTTCTGCTTCGAGTTTGTCTACTTCGATTTGCTCGCCTACTTTTACGAGTGCTTGATGTCCGCCGATTTTTGCTACTGCAATCATTTTAGAGTGGTTCGTCATGGCTTGGAGGTTTTTCAACGCTTGAACCCAAACACATAGAAATAATCGGGTGGAATGTATTGTTTTACGAAGGAATGTCAACAGGAAGAATTGTCGATTGCCGATTTTCGATTTAGAATCCTTTGCAGGAGCAAGGCTATGTCTTGCTCCTTGTGTTTCATTTTCTAAACATGAGATTCAGGACACAGCCCTGAACCTGCTTGAGGGGTATTAAAAGTAAAAAACTAAAAAACTATAAAGTTCTTAACTTGTGTTTTTTATAAAACACACACTCTTTTGTCATTCCGACCAACGTGGAGGAATCCCTTCCAATGCTCCAACGACAGTATTACGTATACATAATGGCAAGATTCGGGTGATGAATCCTGTTTGGAAAGATTTAACCGAAGCACTTCTAGACTAAGGGATCCCTCCGCTACGGTCGGGATGACAAGGCTTCTTTTAGTTATAAAAAGAACGTCCCTTCCACTATTCAATCTCAATAAGGGATCCCTCCGCGAAGCCTGCCCTCGAGAAGCATGTCCTCGTGAAGACGGGGATCGGGGGGTCGGGATGAAAAGGGAGGATAGAGAATCAGACATCTTTTCTTTCTTGTTTTTTTTACTATAATACGAGGCAATGAGACATGTTTTATCGGCATCGCAGTTTAGCAAGGAAGAATTACTCGAAATAATGCAACAGTCGGTAGAAATGGAGAAGTTGCTCGATAGCGGGGGGACCGATATGGCGAAAGGAAAAATCTTGGCGACGTTGTTTTACGAACCTTCTACACGAACGCGATTGAGCTTCGAAACAGCGATGAACAGACTCGGAGGGAAAGTGATTTCCACGAGCGATGTAACATTCTCTTCGGTGAGCAAGGGTGAAACTATTGAAGATACGATTCGAATTCTCTCTGGTTACGCTGATGTCGTCGCGATGCGATCAAAAGAAATTGGATACGCGGATAGAGCCGCAAAGATGTCAGGTGTTGCCGTGCTCAATGCTGGAGACGGAGCAGGAGAACACCCTACGCAGTCACTCCTTGACCTCTACACGATTCAGAAATACTTCACACTTGATGAACCGCTGAAAGTATCTTTTGTGGGAGAGTTGATTTGTGGACGAACTGTACATTCACTGGCGCAAATATTGCGAAATTTTGAAAACGTAACGATAAATTTTGTGGCGCCTGAAGAATTACAAATTCCTGATAAATATTTTGATGAGAGCAAGGGGGATAAGAAGTTTTTTGAGCTTTCTGATGAGGTTCTAGAAACATCAGATGTGATTTATGACACGCGAATACAAAAAGAACGGCTCACCCCAGAGGTGTATGAAAAAAATAAAATGGTATTTCATTTCGACGTTGAAAAAGTGTCGAAGATGAAACCGAATGCGATACTTCTTCATCCACTTCCTCGAGTAAATGAGATTGCTCCAGAAGTTGATGATCTCAAGCAAGCAAAATACTTCGAGCAGGCAAAGAATGGAGTGCCCGTGCGAATGACTCTTATTGCGCGAGGACTGGAGTTGATATAAACCTTTATCCAGTCATTCTGGCTTGACCAGAATCGGTCACGTTTTTTATATGGATAAAGAGCCCCCGATAAAAACGAGGACAGGCTCCACGAAAAATTATCACAAGTTCGCCGCTAGCGCTTTAATACTATTTCCAAGTTTTTATCCGATTCCGGGCAAGCCGGAATGACCAAGTGGGGATGATTTTTTTGCAAAAAAGAAGAAACCGTGTTGAAATGAGCGCAATGAATTACCACATTAAAAACGTCCGCATTATCGACGCAACGCAAGACCGGATGGGCGATGTGTTTATTGAGGACGGTGTCATTGTTGAAAACGAAATCCAAGATGCAGAGGTTATAGACGGGACAGGGAAGATTCTTTTTCCAGGACTCATTGATCCGCATGTGCATTTTCGAGACCCAGGGCTTACGCATAAAGAAGATCTTTTCACCGGATCTCGTTCTGCCGTCGCGGGAGGGGTGACAACTTTCTTTGAAATGCCCAATACAAAACCGCCAACATTCACCATTGAAAATCTGGAACAAAAACGCGCACTGGCTCGTGAAAAATCCTGTGCGAATTTCGGATTTTATTTCGGAGCCGGGATGGCGAATGCGGAAGAAATTAAAAAAGTGAAAAATATCCCAGGTGTGAAATTGTACCTGAACACGACGACAGGGGACTTAAAAATGGACCAAGAAGACACGTGGCGCACGATCTTTAATGCCGCCCATAGAGTGCTTTTGCATGCGGAAGGGGAGACTTTTGCGCGAGCGATTGAAATTTGGAAAGAAGAAGGCGAGCCGTGTGAAGTACACTTATGTCATGTGAGTTTAGCTTCAGAAGTCACACTTCTTCGAGAATTGAAACAATCAGAATACGCCGATAAGATTTCCTCAGAAGCGTGTCCGCACCACCTTCTTCTCACCAACGAAGTGCGAGGTCCATTTGCAGAAATGAAACCACCACTGGCAACGAAAGCTGATCAAGAGGCTCTCTGGGAAGGCGTAGTAGATGGTACGATTGATATTTTTGCCACCGATCACGCTCCCCATACCAAGGAAGAAAAATTAGGAGCCACTGTTCCGTTCGGTGTTCCAGGTGTGGAAACATTGTTGCCACTTTTGTTTACCGAATTTCAAAAACGAAACCTATCGCTTCAAAAACTTGCTTTCATGACGAGCAAGCGAACGACGGAACTCTTTCATGTTCAAAACAAGAAGGGAGTTCTTACGCCAGGATATGATGCCGACCTTGTTCTTCTCGACCCAACATCGAGTGTTATCGACGCAGAACAATTTTTCTCCAAAGCAAAACATTCCCCATTCGACGGACAAGAAGTAGGGGGGCAGGTTGAAAAAACATTCGTCAGAGGAACATTGGTATTCGACAAAGGAGTCTTTGTGAATGAAGACTTCCGCGGGAAAGAAATTCTTTTTTACTAAGGACCGATAAAGAATCCTGGATTAATCGTTTTAAGAATTACTGCCGATAAAAAGAGGAGTGCCAAGCTTAAGAGTGCTTGGAATATTCTTGTTTTCGCAGAAGCCACAAGATCAGCCTGTGCGCCTCCCATGGTGATCTGAATTCCTGAAATAACGATAACCAGTACGCAAATAATTCCTAAAATAGAAGCTCCGTAAATATAAATGAGATGAATGTAATTTTTCATAAGATCCACCCCGCTTTTGCCTACAAGCATCTTGGTATCTCCCATTATTTTTTCCCGGAATTCTATTTTATAACAACAGCACTCGAACATCGGAGAGCCCACATACGTTTTCGTTGTGTCGGTTGAATCACATGTTTTATCGGCGCCTATAACACACGAAACACCTTCGCAGCTGACCCCCTCAGCAAATGCTGTAGAAAGAGGAGAACAAATAGTAAGAAGGAGAAAGAAAAGGAGTATTTGTTTTTTCATTATCCAGTGGAGGTAAAGATGACGGAAATGACAAATTGAACAGCAATAAAACTCATGAAGGCAATAAGGAGTCCTATAACAGTGTAGAAGAAAATGTTTTTCCCCTTTTGAAGCTGACTCTCATCTCCTTGGGAAGTAATCATATAAAAAGCTCCAATGATAAGCATGAGGACAGCAAAGGTTCCAATGACTTGTGTGAGAAGCTTTAGCACCCGATTAAGGATGTTCGTTTCCCCTTCTGCATTCTCAATAATATCAAGACTTGATTCCTTCCCTACGTTGATATTAGAAAGCGCAAAAGAGCTGGTAGTACTTCCTATGAAATTAATACGAGAATTCCCTGCAGAAATATTGGCACAGCCAAGGCTTTTTTCAAATGGGATTATCTTTGCTTTTTCTATGGCTATTTCCCTTTCTTTATTCGTTCTTTGTGTTGAGAGAGAAGGAGGCTGTATGATGTCGCATTCATCAAGTGCTTGTTGATAGGACGAAGGGTATAACTTTAGAACGGGATCTATTGCTTGAATACAATCTGCATAATCCTTTTCCAATTGGTCTAATTCATCAGTGAGTGGCTTTACTGCTGTTTTAATTCCCCCCTGTTCATCATCATGTTCTTTTTGAGCGGCTTTCTGATAATCGAGGCACGTCTCAAGATCAGTCGATAGTACCCCTGTCTCATCACATTTATTTTCCTTTACACAATAATCAGTTCCCAAATCCGCAAAGGAAACTCCGCTGGTGAGGAGCGAGAGGAGAAGGAAAAACAAAAGAAATCTTTTCATTTCCACAATAATAACATTGGGGTAGAAAGTTTACAATCTTCAATAAATTATTTTTAATAGGAAAGGGATCCCTCCGCCTTGGTCGGGATGACTCCCAAGGGAGTCAATTAAACCGCTCCATGAAAATTCTCTCTTTTTCGACGTTCTTTGCTTCCAATAATTCATTCACAGATTTTACCATACTTCCGCTTCCGCAAATGTAGAACTCAGCATTGTTTTTCCATTTCTCTTCTTCCAGAAAGGTCGTAATACGGCAGGGTTTCCAGGGGAGATCTATATCTGTTGATTCCTCACGAGACAGTCCGAGTTTGATTTCCAAATGGTCAGACCAGTCTGACATCTCATCGAGATAGGAAATATCTTTCGCATTTCGACCACCATACAGGAGTGTCATTTTCCGTGGAGATTCCTTTTTTACTTCTTCGAGAATCATAGATCGGAACGGTGCAATACCGGTTCCCGTTGCACAGAAAACTAAGTGTGCATCATCGTTCTCTGATAATTGAAGTTCCCCAAAGGGGCCCTTGAATTCAAAAGTATTACCAATATTCGTTTTCCAAAAAACATCAGAAGCCGTTCCTCCTTCAACATGTTTGATAACGAATTCAATAAATTCTTCATCTGGGTTGGAAGCCATTGAGTAGGCTCTCCATGCAGTATCTGTGAATTTTAATGATAAAAACTGTCCTGGTTGATACTCGAATTTCTCATCACTGGGAACAAGTGTCTCAGCATCCATTATAGAGAATCGAAACTTCTTTGTGTCACGAGCAACTGTTTCGATGGACTCGACTCGCAATGTTCCCTGAAAAATATTCATTTCTTTTTCTTAAGATTGCGAATGATTTTCCCCATTTCTACAGGGGTCGCGTAAGAATGAAATTGCTGTTTTTCATCTTGTTCTACGACAGCATTGGGTCCTTTATCACACCGTCCCAAACACGGACATTCTTCACACTCGACGTGGTCGAGTTTCAACGTTTCGATATCATTCTGCGCTCGCTCCAAAGAATAGGGAGCCATATTCCTTCGGCACGCATTCCCGTGGCATACCTTAATTTTTGTCGTTATATCTGCCATTGTTTAGAGAGAAAATTCGTAGATTTTGTCCGTTGTGAGGACGTTTACCTTCTGTCCAGAATCATCAATCACAAAGTCTCGTGCATCAGGAAGATCGAAGAGTACTTGTTTCTTGTAGGTCGCAAATCGTTCTCCTTTTACGAATACCAAGATTCGAGCATTGTCTGGATCCAGTACGTAGAGGAAGTCGAGATTTGGTGTCGTGAAGATCTTTAGATTTTGTCCTGAGAAAGGAATCGATGGAAGATCTCGGAATGTGTAATCCACCTTTGTTCCTCGGAAAATCTTTTGCAAAGTTCCGTCATCAGACAAGATGTAAATCCCACCATCAATCGTCATACTAATCGCTCGAGAAAGATCAGCTCCTTGATTGTAGGCAATCGCTGGAGAGTATTTCGCTCGTCGTCGTTCGTATTTCCAGATTTGATTCTCTACTGGATCGAGGATGTATGCGTATCGTCCGTAGGTTTTGATATCGAGTCCTCGTTTCCATGTTTCGTCCTCCGTTCCCATCTGCGTGATGAGTCCTTCTCGGTATTCAACCACCTTTGGGGCGTCTGTTAAGAAGAGTAATGTATTTTGATCGGTTCGTGTCGTAGAGGCAAGGATCGTTTCTTTTTCTGAAAGCGGAAGTCCTTTTTCTACAATGTTTCGAACGGTCTTGTGAACTTGCTTGAGATCGTGAACGTATAAGTTTCCACTGAGTTCCAACAGTCCAGTCGCTTCTAAATTATCATTCTTCACTCCTAAATCTGCCAACAGTTGTGGTGTGACTTTACGAGCATTTTCAACTTGGAGTTGTTTTTCTTGAATGTCAGCGAGCAAGAATTGTGCGTCTGATCGAAAACTCTTTGATTTTGAACTGAGCACGACTTGTACAGATCCTTGTGCTTTCTGAAGGTATTCAGAAGCAGATTGTCGTTCTCCTTGGAGAAGGAATGTGTCGGCTTGTACAAGTGCTTCACGCGCAATTGAGAGTTGTTCTCGAAGTGCCTTTGTGTCCGTTGATTCATAACCCGCAATAGATTTAATTCCAATTCCAACAATCAAAATCAACAGTACCGTTCCGGCGATCACCATCAGATTTTTCTGTGGTTTGATTTTTTTCTTTGGCAATGGGAGTTTTCCGAGAAGTCCTTTGAATTTATTGAGTAAGTCACCAACTTTAAGTGGTTCTTCTTCGACAACCGGAGTGTCTTCGAATGTTTCTTCTTCGAAATCTTCCGCATCGAATTCTTCTTCGACCACTGCTTCGGCAACCGGTTCAACCGGTGTCGGTTCTTCGTCGTTTGCGAGCACCTTTTTTCCTTTTGATACTACTTTTGAAAGGAATCCTGCACTTTGTGAAGTTTCCTTTTTCCCAATTCCAACGGCTGTCACAAGCGTGTCGTCGTCGGAAGCCGTTTGTAGTTCGTGTCGCAAGAGTCCGATTGCTTCTCCGAAATCACTTCGGCTGAGCGTGTCGACAATTTGATTTGCTGTAATGACACGGAGTAATCGGTTTGAAGAAAGGATGACCACATCATCAATAGCTACTTGTCCGCTCAAAATATTTGAGAAGAGTGAGTCTTCGTTTTCAGGTGTTTCAGTAATTTGAGAAACGCTTGTTCCTCGAACCAAATAGGCTTCACATTCCCCAGATTGAGAAAGGTACAGATTATTGAAATCAAAAAATGAGATAACAATGTCTGGCACTTGCTTCCAGTTCTTTTTTCGTTTTTGTGCTTCGAGGTTCGCGGCCTTGAGGGCATCTTCGAACTTATCGTAGGCGTCCGCAGTCTTCGAACTGGTGAAGCTTTCAACGGCGGCTCCAAAGATTGCCTCGGCAACTGTTTTGGCGTCAACGTCGTCTTCATGAAATTTTCCTAAGAAAAATACCTCTTGGCCTTCGGCGATGTTTTCGCGAAAGGCGAAACCGAGGTTTCCTTCTGATGGATTGGTTTCGAAAGTGTGTGCTGAAAAAGTCATCTCTGTAGGGAAAAATATCTTTCCCTTTTTATAGCACAATTCTGCGAAAACAAAAAAAAATACGAGAGAATAATAGGCAATCGGAGATGATTGATTTTCATTGTTTCCCCCTTGAAAAAGGGAGCGTTTTGTGTTATAATAACATGTAGTAAGTCATGAAATTGACAAAAACAAAGAATGTTTAAAATAAATATAAAAAAACTACTCGGAATAACGGAACTCGAATCCTCACGTTTGAAACTTTGTTGGGGAGCTCGTTTCTTGTTCCAAATAGGGTTTATTGTCTCTTGGATTATTTTGACAGCGCTCTTTGTAGAACAGTTTGGAATTCATAATTTGTTATGGTTCTTCTTATTTGACGCAGGGCTGTACATGGTGGGATCGGGAATCGCAAGTTTCCTCTTTCCGCGATTATCACTCAGAACATTCTTACTGTTTCTTATTGCCTCGACTGCCGTACTGGTCGGAGGATCATTCTTTTTCCAACCGACACAGTTGGCGTTTTTCATCTTCGTGATTCTTGCGAAAGATCTCTTCTTCTCGCAGATTAACATCGCCCTTCATCGACTCACAGAACATCTTTTCTCTCCGTCTGAAGCGCAACGATTTATGCCAAAGATCGAATCAGCGATTACGATTGGATCAGTGGTGGGAGCGGCATTGATGGTCTTCTTTATCGACATGATCTCGGATCAATCCGTGTTGTGGTTGTGGATGGGATCACTCTTGGGGATTGGGCTTTTGATCACATTTATGCCGAAAATTCTGCATACGATTCCAAGCTTTCTCAAACCAAAAATTCAGAAACAGAATCAAAAAAACCCACTGGAAGAAGGTCTTCGAGGGATTGGGAAAATTTTATTCCTCAAACATTTGCTGGTGATGCTTCTTTTGCAGGTGGTTGTATTTACGATTATTGAATTTGAATTTACGAAAGAAATCCAGTCGCATATTGTGCCAGCTGGAGAACATCACGAAGTTCATGTGCCCGCAAAAGCAATGCAGGTATCGCTCTTCACAGAGGTGCTCGAAAAGGCGAAGGACGTGCAACACGCAACACAAGAGAAGGTCGAAACGATCTCGTCACAACTTATTATGCGGAAATCACTGGCGCATGATTTGGGAGTCTTTCATCTCTTCTTTGCGCTCTTCGCATTGTGTATTCAGTTCTTCCTCACCCCACGAGTATTGCAATACTTCGGAGTGATTGGATCAATGTTTAGCTACTTTTTTCTCCTTCTTGCAGGACTCGCCTTTGCGATTTTGGGATACGGAGGCGTGGCGCTGACGAGAGCCATCCAACATGGAACGCACTCACTCGGTGAGTCGGCATATCATATTAGTTTTTACTCCGTGTTCTCTCATCGGAGAGAATCAGTGCGACTCTTTTTGGAAGGAATTATCAGACCATTGGGAATTGGACTTGGAGTATTGCTCCTCTTCTTCGTTCCGAGTGTATTTATCTTTCCGATTGCGGCAGGAGTGACAGCGATTTTGTTACTGATCTGTTTTCCTTCTTGGAAAAGTTTTACCCAACTCTCAAAAGCGAACTTAGAATCAGAACAAAACATCGAAGGAAAATTACACTCGGTTGAAGTCTTGGGACAAAGAGGGCACAAAGATCGAGCCGATATTCTCGTTCAGAAACTTCAGCACAGAGATGAAATCGATCTTATTCGAGAGAAAATTATCCACACTATTTCTGCGATTAACGACCCACGAGTTGTGCACACCTACTTAAATATCTTGCGAGACAAGGAGGAGAACTTGGAAACAAAGATGAGAGTCGCTGATTCGCTCTTTCACCTCAACATCCCCACTTCATACTGGGAAGATCACGCGTTCACGCATTATCATTTGCGGGAAACGTTGCAGGAATTGTTCGCAAAAGCGAAACACCCACACTTCAAGAAGTTGCTGGTGATGAATATCTTTAAACATTCTCCGAATCATGAAGTCGCTCCGTTCTTTCTCAAGAATATGCGAAAGGCGGACGACAAGTTGAAGTCGGTATATCTGCGTTCTTGCCGAATGTTTGATGATCCGGAAATTGTTTTCTACGTACGAAAGTATCTTGAGTACCGTGATCCACGAATCAAATCACACGCGGTGATTGCCTTGTGGAAGTTCGAAGAAAAAGAACCACTGCGAGCAATCTTGCAGGAATTGGTAACGAATAAACAAGTGAAACACCAGATTTCAGCACTGTACGCGATTGGGGAGGTGCAGGATAAAATGCAAAAAGAGACACTGCACGAATTCATGAATCACGAATCGGACAACCTCAGACTGCACGCATTGGTGGCGCTTGCGAAACTTGGGGATGCACGAGCTCTTCCAGGATTACTCGATATTCTCTTCGGGAAAGATCAGAAGTTATCGCAAAAAGCGTTCTACATGCTCGATCGTGTTCCTCGGGAAATCAGAATTCAGCTTCAACGAAAAATTCAGGCAGAAGTTTCACGAGAAGTGTTTGCCATTCTTCATTCAGAAGCATTCCTCACCGCTCCAAAAAATATCATGGCACGATTACAGTGGCTCTACAAAATGGCTGGGCGACATGATGATATCGTGGCGATGGGGCAATTAGGAAACTAAAAAACGCACTCTTGTCATTCCGATTCCCCGATCCCCGACTTTACGAGGACATGTTTCTCGAGGACAGGCTCCACGGAGGAATCCCTTCTTTTATTGTGACTGGATATCGGTAGGACTGTTCTTTTTATAACTAAAAAGAACCAAAAAGTTCTGGGGACAAGAAAACTCGCTTTCATTGGCATAGCACAAAGTTGCCGAGTCCCATTGGCGCTCAAACACTTCTCGTCCCCAAACCCCCAAGGGAGAGCACTTAAAAAATTAATTGATAATTACGAGTTGTTCGCTAATAATCGGGGCAATGGAATTGTCATTCCTTTTTCTCATCGGGTTTCTTTTGTCGCTTATCCTGACATGGGGGGCGGTAAAAATATTTCCGGCACTGGGACTCCTTGATTTTCCAGATCGATATGGACTCAAGCGAAAACGGATTCCCTATCCTGGGGGACTCGTGATTTTGGTACTCAGTATTTTGTTTTTTGTCACAGAACCAATGCTTTGGTTTCTCAGTATTCCATTGGCGTTGCTGGGAGTCATTAGTTTTATCGATGATATTCGTCCACTGCCTGTGTGGATTAGAGGTCTCATTCACTTACTTGCCGCGGGACTCGTTTTTTATTACGGGATTCGTATTTCATTTATTGGAAATCCATTTTCTGTAGGAGAGAGTTTTGATTTAACAACGCTTCCTCTTATCTCATTCGGTCTGACGGTGGTCTGGATCATGCTGATTCAGAATGCTATGAACTGGTTCGATGGAATCAAAGGATTATCGATTGGAGTTTCAGGGGTTGGATTTTTGACACTGGGAATCTTTGGGCTGGTTCGACAAGAAGTCGCCTGGGAAGCAGGACTCGAATCGTTTTTGCTCGCGAGTTTCTTTTTGGCAGGAATTTGCGGAGGAGCGTTTCTCCTTTTCTGGAGAGGAAAGATTATCTTGGGGGACAGCGGATCTCAAGTCTTAGGATTCTTATTGGCTGTGCTTTCGATCTTTGCAGGAACCAAAATCGCAACGACATTACTTGTTCTTGGACTCCCAATTATTGATCTTCTTTTCGTAGTCGTTCGTCGAATATTTAAAGAAAAAGTCTCTCCGTTCAAGGGTGATAAAAAGCATCTGCATCACAATCTGTCTCGGAAGATAGGCGAACAACGCACATCATTATTGCTCATGATGATCTCAGGAATACTCGGGGTGATTGCTATTTTTATCGTTGGATACCAGAAGCTGATGCTTCTAGGTTTGGCAGTGTTTCTGATTTTTCTTCTGGGAGAATGGAGTTCAAAAGATCAAAGAGATCTTCGATCGGAGTCGTAAAATTTTTCATTTCCTTCACCATCTTTTCCCATTCGCTTTTTTCTACAGGGACTTTTCGAAGAAGCTTGTTTTGAGGGAGTGATCGTAGATACTCTTCATCGAGTTCGATTTCAAAACATTCTCCATCACGAATATCGAGAACAGATTCAAATTGCATGGAGTTGCGATTAATTCTTGAAATATTGGAAAGATCTTTCCATTGCGAACGAAAAGGAGGAGTTCCCTGTACAAGCACATTGTCTCCTAGCTTATTAACTCCAATAACGACGTAGTTCCCATCAAATTCAACGTCTCGAAAGGTGCGTGTTGATTTGTCATAACAGTAAAAAAATGCGTAATCTTCAACAAGAATGACGTATTCATTTTCGAGGAATAACCTTCCTAAGCTTTCTGGGGTGTATTCGTATTGTGGACTCGAAAAAAGAGATTCTGCTGTTGCGAGTTTCCCAACGGTATCAACGACGGCTTGTGCGGGGATTGCTTTCGCCTCATGATAAGCTTCCAGAAGATCCTCTTCATTACATCCAGAGAGAAAGACGCTCGAAAAGATGAAAAGGAGAAGTGCTATTTTTTTCATTAGACCTAGAATAAAAGAATATTCTCTTTATGGCAAAAATTCTTGAAGTGTTGAAAAATAAAGTGATGACGATTTAGAAATAGCATTATCGTGTCCACCGGTAAGTTCGACAAACTGTTTCTCAGTTTTCGCTTTTTCAAAAAGCTTCTGCCCGTGAAAAAAAGGAACCATTTGGTCGTCTGGACTGTGGAGGATAAGAAGGGGGAGCGTGAGTTCTGAAATTTTTGATTCATTATCTAATTGGTATTGAAACAACCATCGTGGAGGTGAAAAGTGAAGGAATTTATGTGCGAGTGCGGGAACGGATAGAAAGGGTGCTTCAAGTATCAATGCGGCAACAGGATTCCGGAGTGCTATTTCGGTTGCAACACCTGTTCCCACGGAGAATCCCCACAATGTAATGTGTTGGGGTGAAACGTGCTTTTCTTTGCTCAGAAAATCGATAGCCGCTTGTCCATCGAGATATATATCTTCCTCTTCTTTCATCCTTCCCTCGCTTTGTCCGTACCCGCGATAGTCGAAAAAGAGAGCGTTTTTACCGAGCCTTTTGAGCATATATAACTGTCCAGTGTAGTAGGAGATGTTCGTTGCATTTCCGTGAAAAAAGACAACGGTTTCTGTCGATCCGACGTCCATCCACCATCCATGAAGCAATACATCATCACTTGTACGAAAAGAAACCTCTTCCCAATCGAGATTCCCAGGAATTGGATGCTGAATGTAATTCTTTGGAGCTGGGAAAATGAATTTTTCTTGAAAAGAATACAGCACTCCAATCCATCCAATAAAGATGACGAGTAGTACGAGAAGCCATTTAAGAATATATTTCATGTAAGCAGGAATTCGCGAAGAATATGTTTTTCATATTCCCCGTGCTCGTTTTTCGCTTTTCCAAAAAACACTTTTTCCACCTTTATTATCGACGATTCCAATATTCTATCAAACGATTCGTTCAATAAATCAGCATGATGCGCTCCGTAAAAAAGTGAGACATGCGGTTTGTAGTTTTCAAATCGGTACTCTGGATTTTGAGAAAAGGGGATCGCTTTGCAAATCTCATCGTGCAATCGCTGAAGTTCGCCTGACTCATCTAATACTTCCCGAAATAAAGCATCAGGAAAGCAATTTACGTTGCCCAAGGTTACTTCAAATGGCTTCGCATTTTTCAAAATCTTCTCAATCGCTTTTTCCATAAAACTCACTTCGTTCTGCTGAAAGTGCACTCCCATGCGTCCGGGAAGCGCGAGTGTAATGTGCATTCGTTGTGGGGCAATCCAGTGTCCTTGTGCAAAAGATTCTCGGAATTTTAATTTCTCTAACACCTGTTCCATCTCGGTTCGCATGCTTGAAGGAATCGGAATTTCTATGAAAAACAAGAAGTTTGGATCGGGGACCCATTGCTTTGTTCCAAAGAGTGGAGCGTTCTGTTTCCAGTTTTCTTCCCATCGATTTTGTTGATCTTCGATATTCATGTTGCACGCATTATTGAGTGGGAAAGGTTAAATGTAAAATGTTAAATGTAAAAACAGACCAGTCATTCCAGCTTGCCTGGAATCGGATAAAAACTTGAGATAGCTTTCTAAGCGCTAGCGCGCAATTTGATTTGCTTCTTAAAGAGATATTCGCTTCGCTCTTTGCACATGGGGATTACCGAAGCGATTCTGGGCAAGCCAGAATGACCAAGAAATTGAGAATGAATGTTAAATATGCCACAATGGAAACGATGAAGATACTTGGAGTTGATCCTGGATATGGGCTCTGCGGGTTCGCAGTCCTAACCAAAGAGAAGGGTGATATGAAACTCGAAACGTTCGGGGTGATTAAAACAAAACCCAATACAAATTTCGCTGATCGACTGCTCGAAATCGCGAATGACTTCAAGGCGATTTTGGCGCAACATAAACCAGATGTGGTCTCGATTGAGGATTTATTCTTTGTCCAAAATGTAACCACCGGAATCCAAGTCGCACAGGTGCGAGGGGTTCTTATTCTTCTCGCGCATGAGCACGGAGCACAGATTGTCGAACCCAAACCCGTCGAAATAAAACAATGTTTCACGGGAAACGGACGAGCGAAAAAGCCGGATATGAAAAAAATGGCACAAATGATGTTTAAACTAGAGAAAGCACCGAAGCTCGATGATGGCGTTGATGCGATAGCTGCCGCGTTTTATGCAGGTCAGAACCTTGACTTTATACCAAATAAGTGATATAATTAATAAATGGATAATCCATTTTCTGATTCTCCCTCAAAAACAGATGCTCCCGCCCCAAGTGTCGCTCCAGAAGCGCCAGTAGAAGGGACGGAGAATCCTTTTGAAAATTCTAATAAAGAGACGCCAGCGACCCCTGCGCCTCCGGTAGTTCAAACACCGGCGCCAACTCAGGCGCCTGTTGAAGAGAAAAAGGAAGACATTCCAGAAGAAGGAGAAGTCGTAGATGAAAGTGGCAATGAATTGCTTATCGAAAATGACGGAAACGTCTTTTGGATTTTTCAAAAAGTTGCCTGGAGTTTTCTCAAGATGGCATTTGCTGTGGGTGTGATTGGACTTTTGATATGGATTATCTGGAGACCCGCGAATAACCCGCTCAATAAAATCCATCGTCCAATTAATACTGAAGAAAGTGTAGAAAAAGAAACGAAGAAAGTGGTTCCAGAAAAAAAGAAGAAGCCAAAAAAAGAAGTGGAAAAAAAGATTGAGATTCCGGTTGAAACAGAAGTTCCAACAGCATCGGTACTGGTGGAAAACTATGCGTATAAAGCAGGACTGTGGGCTGACTGGATGGAGAACACGCGGCAGGCACAAAATGCACAGATTCTTTCTCGATCACTTTATTGGGCGAAACGAGCAGAAGGATTTTTTAATCTGACGACGGCGGATTTGATGGCTTCAGAAGACAGGGGACAACGAGCGCAGAAAATTGATGGAACGCTTGGAGCGCTTCGAGGAATTTTGGAAGAATCGAAAGGAATTGTGATGACGCTCGATTCAGAATTGAATAAGGCATCGGCTCAATCACGGGCTTCGGAAGCAGGGATGCTCGAAGCAGATCGACAATTATCATTCAGCATTGAAGTGCTCGATGGAGATAGTGCAGAGAAGCTCTTGGTAGAGAAGTCTCGTTTGTATCAAGATTTTGTAACACAAAATGCAAAGGTGGCGGCGTATTATTACACGCTTAATCGCGCGCAGAGTTTGATTCCAATGCTTCAAGAAATTCACGATAATATCCTTGCGAATCGCCAGGTTCTGATTGATAACGTGCAGGTTGTGGGATTCCCACAGGATAAGTTTCATCGGATTCTTACCCCAGCAGAGTGGCAGCAGATGAGATAATCTCTTCTCATCCCATATTGTCATTTCGACCCCCCGATTCCTCGAGGGCAGGCTCCACGGAGAAATCGCTTTTTTTATCATATTCAAAAGAAGGGATTCCTCGACTGCGCTCGGAATGACAAGGGGGGAATTTAAAAACACCACGGTTCTAGGAAAACAAATCCAATATTCTTTGATATTTTTTGTTTCTGATTTTGACTGTATTTTGTTTTCTCAAATAAGGTTCTTTGACGAGGTTCATATTGCACAACCTCAACTGGTGGAGCAAAGGTCGAAAAATTAGAATAATCAGGGGCGAGGTTATTCAGATCGAGGGTTGCGAGAAAGTCAGCAAAAAAATCATCGGACACCTCGCCCTCCTTCGCTTCCGCATTGCGAGGTGCTTTTGTCAGTTCTTTCTCGATCCATTTTTTCAGACTGCTCGTAAACGCACTTGGTGCACTCCCGGCGCCAACCTTGAATGGATCCTTCGTTAATGACTGCGCAAAGGTATGGGTGGCACCCGAATAATCTTCGATCACCAAGCTCACCGTGAAGGCGTCTTTTTTTTCAAAATTAAAATAAATCCGATCGGGATTGGAACGCGTGGATTCCTCCTTGCAGGTCTTCTCGCCAATGCGCGTCTGTCGCCACTCCCAGAAATCCGTTGAATACTCCCCGCAGGATTTTCCATTCACCATCCATTGATAATTTTTAATATCAAAACTTCCATTCGGATCGGTCGAGGTCAGCCCCGTTCCATCAAATCCCGTTAAATTTAAAGACGTCTCATGAATCTTCGCTCCGCCTTGCACGAGGAATTTTGCCGTTGGTGTTTGATTCGATTGGTTTGGGAAAGAGTTCTCAATTCCTCGTGAACCGAGATAGTGGCGAAGAAAATCTTCTTTGATATCAGTGTCGTTTCCATCGCGCGCGAGCGATTCATTCTCTACACGATCTGTAATATCCAGACACTCTCCCGACCAGACGCCTTCGCCAATTTTCTTCTCAACCTCGCTCGCGACAGACTGACTGATATCGCCTTTTTTCCAACAGATAAAATCCTCACTCACCTCCCAACTCGTCCCCGAATAGAGGATGACTTCAAATGTTTCAGAGCCTCCCGAAAGATCAGCCTCAATCACGATGAGGTCATCATTCTCCACCAATAAATCGGAGGTCTGGAAGAGTACCGTGCGGGGAGAACTTTTTTTCTTGAGCTCCATATATTTCAAATTCGCATCACCCGTTATTCGCAGTTCCACAAAGTTTCCATCGAGTGAGACCTCATTGATTGAGATCTCCACATCGTCTGGAAAGGTTGGCATCGAGTAATTCAGAAATCCCTTGGAATGACGAAAATTCGCATTGCCGTCACTTCTGTACACCAAAGGAAATACACCATCGTCTCGACGGTTCCATACCTCCGCGTAAGGAAATCCCCCCGATGTTCCGGACTTCGTATCGGGATAGATAACCTCATCGAGTAGTTCATCATCTCCATTCACGATCTGCACCGTGCCCCCACCGTTCGGCAAACTGAGAGGAGACTGCGTCCATGAGAAATACGCCACTTCGCTATCAGGTGTAAACAGAAGTTCTTCGTTCAGCACTCCGCCAGAATGAAGCGTGAGTCTATCCGCGTAATCGGAAAACAATTTCTGTGTCGTGCCGTTTGAGATTTTCCAGTTCGCCAAAGCCACCTCTTCACTCGATTGCACCGTAAACTCAAACCACTCCTTCTCGTCTCCGACAGTAGCAGGGGAGATTTCGGTAATTGTTGTTTGGGCAAGGCAAAGGGTGGGAAAGAGTATTCCCAACCAGAATAAACGGGGGGTCATTGAACTGATTTCACCTCAAAGAAGAGAGAAAGGGAAGCGGGGGAATTAAGGAAAATTTAAGATTACCGTCTTCCTCCTCGTCGGAATCCGCTCCTTCGAGTCTGCGTAGGACGGTTAGAAGGTCTGCTGAATTGTCTGGGTTTTGAAGAAGGTCGTCTTCCGGTAAGTTTGGGTGCGAAATTTATATGGAAAGGGTGCGCTTCGATGATCGGAATTTGTTGATTGATGAGCTTGTGAATATCCTGAACAAAATCTCGTTCAGATTCATCACAGAAGGAAAGGGCAGTCCCTTCATTTTGAGCACGACCAGTTCGTCCAATTCGGTGCACATAGGTTTCTGGTTCATTCGGGATTTCGAAGTTGATCACGTGAGAGAGTTCTTTGATATCAATTCCTCGCGCGGCGATGTCCGTTGCCACGAGCACTCGGGTTTGATTTGATTTGAAGTTCTGCAGTGCTTTTTGTCGAGCATTCTGCGATTTGTTTCCGTGAATGGCCTCGGTTTTTACTCCCGACACATTCAGGAATTTTGCGAGTTTGTCCGCTCCGTGTTTCGTTCGCGTGAAGACCAGAGCAGAAGGAATATCTTGGTCTTTGAGTACGTGACGAAGAAGATCTTTTTTATTCGCTTTTGCGACCATGTACATCGAGTGGTCAACCATTTCTGCCGTGGGTGCATCGGGTGTCACTGATACATGGACCGGGTTTGTGAGCATGCTATTGGCGAGTTTGATGATTGATTCAGGCATCGTCGCAGAGAAAAACAACGATTGTCGATTTGGCGGAATTTTTTTAATAAGTTTCTTGATGTCATGAATAAATCCCATATCGAGCATTCGATCAGCTTCATCGAGAGTGAAGAATTTGAGATTTCCCAAAGGAACATACCCTTGGTTTTGTAAATCGAGGAGTCGTCCCGGAGTCGCGATAACAATATCAACGCCCTTCTTCAACTTTCGCACTTGTGCGTGTTGTTTCACGCCCCCAAAAACAACCGCATGGTCTAATCCCAGACCTCTTCCATAATCGGTAAAGCTCTCTCCAATCTGAATCGCGAGTTCTCGCGTAGGGGTGACAATAAGCACTTTTATGCCTCGTGGCCATTTTCCAGAGATCTTGTTTTCATAAAGTTTCTGCAACATTGGAATCGCAAAGGCAGCGGTTTTTCCGGTTCCTGTTTGTGCACATCCCATGATGTCTCGTCCCTCTAGAATAGGGGGAATGGACTGCATTTGTATGGGCGTTGGTACGGTGTACCCTTTTGATTTTATAGCACTGAGAATCGGTGCAATCAGGTGTAAGTTTTCAAATTTCATAGTAATGGACAGGGGGGCAGTGTAACGAGTGTTTCTGCAAAAACCTATCTTTATTAATATATACAAAAAATGTAAAGTGTCAAGAGAGTCGGGGTTGGGGTCCGGAGCCCGAAAGGCTCCGGACCCTATCGAGCTTGAAATATTCCGGGGGTGCTCGTCACTTCATCCCGCAAGGCGGGATTCGCTAGAGGGCGAATGCTTTAAAAAAAATACTGACCAGTATCGGGGGTACT
>Ga0222626_1000253_pt1 | contig 35077 bp, 33 predicted proteins | sample AntAcemetageno91_FD_179862 | JGI IMG/M metagenome (GOLD analysis project Ga0222626, IMG submission 179862) | Saline water microbial communities from Ace Lake, Antarctica - #91 | ecosystem: Environmental > Aquatic > Non-marine Saline and Alkaline > Saline | place: Antarctica: Ace Lake | collected...
CGTCACCCGTATCGACAACAATCTTCATCTTATGGTTGCATATGGCTTCGTTCAGCATACGCAACAATATACACTATATCCTAACTAAAGTCAACTATTAATCTGAATGGCCGAAAGTCATGTATTACAACATTCCATTTTTTTTACCCCGCTTGCCCCGCCTTGTAGCTCCGAAAGATGGTACTGGGGTAGGCCCGGCAGATCGTACGGGGGTGAAACTTTTTTTCTATTTCACTGGGGCGATGTTGGGCGTTCGACCTGCCCGCTTGTGCCTCGCTGTGGCAGGCGGGTGTTCGATGTTCATCTTTTTCAGTAAACATTGGGGTTCAGAGGTTCCCTGGTTAAATTCGCTTCGCTCCTTTTTTGCGAAAAATTTAATCCCAGTACCATCTGACGGAGCTACGGGACAGGCTGGGCAAGCAGGGTTCAGAGGTTCAGGGTTCAAAGTTCCTTCAACCTTGAAACCTTTGAACCGTGAACGGTTACGGGAGATTATAATACCGTATATCCCGGACCTTCCCCGCCTTCCGGGCACGTCCATGTTATATTCCGGTATGGATCCTTAATATCACAGGTTTTGCAGTGAAGACAATTTGAGGGGTTGAGTTTGAGCCGGCGCAGTGATGTGTTTTGATCCGTCTCGATTTCGTACACGTCACCCGGACAAAATCTGGTGCATGGGCACCGGTAAGTCTTAAAACATTCCGTAACGCACAGGTCCCGGTCATGGATAATAATGTGGCTGGGTTGATCCTCCCGGTGCATGGTTTTGGACAGATAGACGCCGGTGAGTTTGTCAACATACAAGACCCCGTCCAATGTCTTTTTTTCGGGGATTGTGGGAATATCATCATCGCTTTCCTTTACCGGCTTTAGTGTTTTGTAATCTTGTTTAATGGGCATGTTATCATAAACACCCCGTCCCTTTGTGACATACTGAGCTCCCAAATGAACAAACTTAATCAGGCCCTTTTTTGACAGGGCCTGTGAAAAATTTCTAACCTCGAAAATTTCTTTTTTTGCCCAGCTTTTTTCAAACAGATCATGGTAGCCGCCAAGAATTTCCCGTGTAAAATTGTTCTTCTCAAAAGCATTTATGATGGCTTCTGCCGCCAGCATGCCCGATTTCATGGATAAATGAATCCCCTTTAGCCCGGGAGTATTCTGCATTGCCGCGCTACCGCCGACAAACACCCCGCCGTCAACGGCAAGTTCGGGAATTGTAAAATATCCCCCGGTTGAGACCGTTCGGGCACCCTGTTCCAGGACCTTTCCGTTCTTGAGTATGTCGGCTATAAACGGATGCTGTTTGAATTTTATGAACTCGTCATAAATATCCAGGCCGGAGTTTTCATAGCAGAGCCCTGCGAGAAACCCTATGGCAATCTTGTTGTCTTTAATATCATAAATAAAGCCGCCCCCCGGCGGGTTCAGCCCCAGGGGATATCCAAGGGTATGGATTTCGTTCCCCCGGCTGGAGGTAAAATAATTATCTTCAGGGAGCTGGATGACTTCTTTGATTCCGGTTTCAAACACCTGGGGCATTTTTCCGGAAAAAAGGTTCAGCTTTTGCGAAATATCCTGTATCAGGTTTCCTCTTGCTCCTTCGCCAAATACCGTAACTTTTGCCATCAAATCTATGCCGGGCTCAAAATTATTTTTGGGCTTTCCGTCTTTTCCAAGGCCTTTGTCACCGGTACGTACTCCGGTTATGGTTTTTTGATCTTCGGCATAAAGAACTTTAGTACCTGCAAAACCAGGGAATATGTTTATACCAAGGTCTTCGGCAATATTGCCAAGCCAACGTGTAAACCTTGAAAGACTGATGATAAAAAAGCCTTTGTTATGCATGTATCGGGGAATAATCGGAATTCGATACGGTTTATCAGGGGTTAAGAAGTAGAATTCATCTTCCCTTACGGTCGCTTCTATGGGGCACTGGTTTTCCAAAAAGTCCGGGAGCAGTTCCTTTAAGGCCACGGGATTCAGGACGGCACCGCTCAACGCATGTGATCCGATTTCCGCTCCCTTTTCGATGAGTGCAACTTCAAGACTCATATTTTTCTTTTTGGCGATTTGCATCAACTTAATGGCACCTGCCAGACTTGCAGGCCCGCCTCCGACAAACAGCACATCAAAATCGATCTGTTCACGTTCAATTTTCATCTCAGTAATCCTTTTTGGATCTTTCAAAATCCCTTTGCTGGTCTCGTCGTCTGATGGTCTCCCGTTTATCATATTTACGCTTCCCTCTGGCAAGAGCTATGGTAAGCTTGGCCTTTCCGTTTTGAAAATACAGCCTTAAGGGTATCAGGGAAAATCCCTTTTCATTGATTTTACCATACAGCTTCTTGATTTCTTTTTTATGCAACAGGAGCTTTCTTTTTCTTAGGGGATCATGATTGTCATAATAGGCAAAAGGATACGCCGCGATGTGCATCTGGTGAATAAACACTTCGCCTTTTTTAATTCTGGCATACGAATCTTTCAGGTTAGCGAGGCCGAGTCGAAGTGATTTAACTTCGGTTCCCAAGAGGACCATTCCGGCCTCGTATGTATCTTCGATAAAATAGGTGTGTCTGGCTTTTCTGTTTTCAGCTACAATTTTTATATGGTTTGTGCTCAAATTCTGTTTTTACCTAACCCGGACAAGCCGGAACCAAAAATATTTACCAAAAAGGCACTAAGACCCGCCCGCCTCGCCTAAGGCGAAGCCGATGGCGGGCAGGCATAAAGGATATATGTAACCGTTCACGGGTTCAGGGTTCAGGGTTAAGGACAAAGAAGGCATTGAAGATCCGAAGTCCTCGTTACAAATGTTCATTTTCCCAAGTAATGGCCGATTTGGCTTTAAATTTTGGATTCGGCCTGACGAAACGGACACTTTTCTCGTAAATACGCATCCCAAATGCAGTCCGGAGACCAGAATGGAACCGTGAACTTTGAACCCTGAACAGTTACGATTATATTCCGGTATATCCGGTTTCAAATAGAATGTTTCCGTAAGTACTCAGCAACAGTTCCGTGATTCCGGTGTCAGTGGTTTCCTTTAAAACCTCTTTGATAAACAGCCCGGCGTTTTTAGCATCAAGCAATTTTATTATATTTTTAATTGCCGGTATTGACTGAGGGTTTATGCTAAATTTCTCTATCCCCAGACCTAACAGTATGGGTATATTAACCGGATCACTCGCCATCTCACCGCATATGGAGAGATTTACGCCCTTGTCTCTGGCAACATCGGCAACATGTTTAATCATCCGGATAATGGCAGGATTAAGCGGTTGAAAAAGATGCGCAACCTTTTTATTGACCCTGTCCACGGCCAGCGTATACTGAACAAGATCATTGGTTCCGATACTGAAGAAATCTACCTCCCTGGCCATTATATCCGCCAGGATTACAGCGGAAGGGATTTCTATCATGATTCCGATTTCAATATTTTCGTTGAAATCTAAACCCTCTTTGTCCAGGGAATCGGCAGCTTCTCTTAAAATCCTTTTTGCATGAAGGACTTCATCATAGCATGATATCATGGGGAACATAATTCTGACGTTGCCGAATACAGAGGCTCTTAATATCGCTCGCAGCTGGGTCTTGAAAACATCCTGTCTTTTTAAACAGTATCTTATACCGCGAAGCCCTAGTGCAGGATTTTTTTCAGCAGAATTGGAAGCATAAGAAACCGCTTTATCACCGCTGATGTCCAGAGTTCGAATGGTTACCGGTTTGGGCGCCATTACTTCGACAACATCTTTATATTTATCAAAAAGCTCATGTTCATCGGGAAAATCGGGTCTGCTTAGATATTGGAACTCAGTTCTGTAAAGGCCTATCCCGTCTCCGCCGTATTTAATAACAGATACCACCTCTTCAGGAAGTTCTATATTACCCAAAACTTGCAGACGGATACCATCTCGTGTTTCAGCCGGAATGTAGCTTTCCCGGGTAATACCCGCTTTGTATGCTTCGTATCCGGCTTTTCGTTCTTCGAACTGAATCAGAGTCTGTTCCGTTGGATTAACGATAACGATACCGGCAGTACCGTCCACAATAATAATGTCATCGTTTTTTATGATACGGGTTGCATTATCAAGACCTAAAACAGCAGGAATTTCAAGACTTCGGGCGATAATGCCCGTATGTGACGTCTTGCCGCCATGATCCGTGACAAATCCCTTAATTTTTTCGAGTTGTATTTGGCTGGTTTCTGCAGGGGAAAGGTCGGTGGCAACAAGTATTACGCGTTTGTCAATAGCAGCAATATCCACGACTTTTGCACCAACCAGATATTGCATGATACTGTCGGATACATGTATAATGTCATCCACCCGTCCCTGCAGATAAGGATCTGTCATATTTCCAAACATTGCTTTGACGTTGGATACCACTTTTTTAAGGGCCCATTCAGCGTTAACCCGTTCTTTTTCGATGGTTTCGATGGTTTTGCCGTAGAGCATCTTGTCTTTGAACAGCACCTTGTGAGTTTCAAGAATGTGGGCGTGCTCGCGCAACTCTTCAGGTGTTTTTTCGATGATTTCGCTGAGGTCGTCTTTAGCATTTTTTACCGCGGCCTTGAACCGTTTGATCTCGTTCTGCAAATTATCTTCACTGATAAAGTATTTATCAACAACATCAACGCCCTCCTTGCCGACCAAATACGCCTTGCCGATGCAAATACCCGGAGATGCAGTAATACCGATGAGTTGCAATTCCATTTCGTCTGTATTTAACATTCCTGTTTATTCTCCAAAGCCGTTTTCAATCAACCGTGCAAGATCATTTAAAATTTCAATATCCGATGGATCGTCAATTAATAATGTTAATTTTGAATCTTTTATACCGGCCAGGCTGAGAACATCGATAATTCTTGAAGCATCGGCCTTGTCTTTGTCTTTTATAATCCACACTTTTGATCTTGCTTTTTTAACAAGTTTTGCTATTTTGGCCGCCGATCTTGCATGAAGGCCAAGAGGGTTTGTAATGGTGACATTTTTTGAAGGTCCAATAGCCGAATTGTTATTAACCATAAAAATTTCTACCAATCACCATGGTTTTTGTCAATCTGTAATCATTGACGGCTTCGTAAAAAGTCCAACTTCTGCGTTGCGCTTCATTTCGTTGTCATTGCGGCGTACGATAAGTACGCATCATGACACGAAATTTGCGCGCCTTGAATTTGGAGCTTTTTACTTTGCCGTCGGATTTTGACTTTTTACGAGATTGACATCATTGACAAAGCGTCAAATAGCTGTTAGGACTTTTCTGAATATTACATGCAATATCCTGAATTTGTATGAAATTAATTTATATCTTATCCTCTCATAAATTTTAACTCAAGAAGGTAGGAACAATGGCTGATAACATATTGATTTTTGGAAAAGATACGTGACCTTACACAAAAGCGGCTCGTGAAGCTTATACCAAACAAGGGAAAAAGGTTGAGTACTACGACGTTCGGCATGATGCCGATAAACTAAAAGACATGCTGGAATATTCCGACGGTATGAGAAAAGTTCCTGTGATTGTGGACCAGGATAAGGTTACCATCGGATTTAACGACGGGACATGAGGCGTTTAATAGTCGGCTGTATGCCGATAAAATTGATGGCTTCGTAAAAAGTCCAACTTCTGTGTTACGCTTCATTTCGTTATCATTGCGGCGTACGATAAGTACGCCTCATGACACGAAAATCGCGACGCCTTTTTATTCCGAGAGATTTATTCGGGGGAATTTGGGACTTTTTACGAGACAATCAAGATTTGACTTGGTGATTTCATATGAATAAACAGTTTCTTATTGACGACTTTAAATTAGGTGAAGCGTGGCGTCTTTTCAGAATCATGGGCGAATTTGTCGAAGGGATAGAAACCCTGCACGATATAGGACCTTGTGTGTCGATCTTCGGATCCGCCAGGGTTCAGCCGGATGATCCAATTTACAAAAAAGCCGAAACCCTGGCCGCTCTTTTTGTAAAAAACAATTTTTCTGTTATCACCGGCGGCGGCGGCGGAGTGATGGAAGCGGCAAACAAAGGCGCGGCAGAGGCGGGGGGAACTTCCATCGGCCTGAATATTATCCTGCCGTTCGAGCAGAAACCCAATCCTTTTGCGAATGTAAAAATCGATTTTAAATATTTTTTTATTCGTAAAGTCATGTTCATTAAATATGCCGCAGCCTATATTATCATGCCCGGAGGTTTTGGCACGATGGATGAGCTGTTTGAAGCGGTCACATTGATTCAGACAGAGCGCATAAAGCCGTTTCCGTTAATTCTGGTGGGCTCCGATTACTGGACAGGACTTATTGACTGGATCAAGGACAAATTGCTTGCCGAAAAACGGATATCTCCGGAAGATTTAGAAATATTGCAAATTATGGATGAGCCCGATGAAATTGTAAAAGCCGTAGAAAAAATAATTATTTTATAATACTATCTGTCCAAAATATATAGATAGTTCTTAGAGCGTAGATCCCCGGCTCTTTTTTTATATAAGGAAGGTTAAGAATATTGGCAGTATCAAATGCAATCAAAGAACAAGGCGTTCTGCTGGAGATAGAAGACGTTCATATGAGTTTCGGAAAGGTTCTTGCTTTGGCCGGTGTCAGCTTGAAAATCAGAAAAGGAGAAATACATTCTGTAATCGGGCCCAACGGAGCCGGAAAAACCGTGATGATGAATATTATTAACGGTCTTTACATGCCGCAAAAAGGCAACATTTACTACAAAGGGAAAAAGATCAATAAATTAAAACCGTATAAACGGGCGAAACTGGGTATTGCCAGGACTTTTCAGAAAGTCGAAGTGTTCGGCGGAATGACGGTATTGGATAACATCCGTCTGGGCCGTCACATCCATTGTAAATCGGGCATAGTTGGTGGATCGGTATATATCGGTAGAACTGCGCGGGAGGAGATTGAACACCGGACATTTATCGAAGAAAAAATAATAGATCTTTTAGAAATCCGACATATTCGGAATAAGCCGGTCGGAATGTTGCCGTACGGCCTTCAAAAGCGGGTCGAACTGGGTCGTGCGCTGGCCCTGGAACCCGAGCTTTTAATTCTTGATGAACCGCTGGCCGGACTTAATCTTGAAGAAGTTGAAGACATGGCCCGCTTTATTATAGACATTAATGAAGATGAAAAATGGAAGGTCACATGTCTCCTGGTGGAGCATGACATGGGCGTGGTCATGGATCTTTCCGATCATATCTTTGTTCTCAATTTTGGCAACATGATCATTGACGGCACGCCTCGGGAAGTACAGAATCATCCCGAAGTGATTAAGGCATACCTTGGTGAAGAGGACCTGTATGCAACAAGGAGATAAAACCGTTCAAAATAAAAGCAAATACGGCATTGAAATTACAAAAGATCTGACGATCCCCAAACTTTTTTATGAAAAAACGTGTAAGTACGGCGAAAACAGGGTGGCCATGCGTGAGAAAGAGTTTGGAATTTGGCGCCCCATCACATGGCACGATTATTTTGAGAACGTTAAATACCTGGCATTGGGCCTCCTCAGCCTTGGACTCGAAAATGGAGACAAAGTTTCCATGATCGGCGACAACCGTCCCGAAGGCCTGTGGGCGGAAATGGCTACCCTGTGCGCCGGAGGCGTGGGCGTGTGGCTGTTCCAGGACAGCTTGATTGAAGAAGTCAAATATATAATCGACCATTCAGATACAAAATATTTGTTCGGTGAAGGTCAGGAAGAGGTCGACAAAGCCATTTCAATTTTTAATGAATGTCCAAGGCTTGAAAAGATCATATGGGATGATCCCAAAGGGATGCGAAATTATGATCAGGACTATCTGATAAGCCTGAAGCAACTTCAGCAGTTGGGTCGGGAACTTGAGCAGCAACAACCACAATTGTTCAGGGAGATGATCGACAAGGGCCATGGCGATGATGTAGCGCTCCTTTTCTATACTTCGGGCACCACGGCGCTGCCCAAGGGAGCACTGCTGTCCCACAATAACATGTTGACTATGGGAAAGCATCTCATGGCCGTTGATCCATGCTTTGCCACGGATGATTATGCCTCTTACCTGCCGTTTGCGTGGATCGGAGAGCAGATGATGTCTATTTCCTGTGGTCTGCAGGTGGGATACACCATTAACTTTCCCGAGGCGCCTGAAACCGCACAAGACAACATCCGGGAAATAGGCCCCCATGTTATGTTTGCTCCCCCACGCATGTATGAGCAGATGACCCGTACGGTTCAGGTCAAATACCTGGATGCCACCTGGATTAAGCGGAAACTCTATGAGCTTTCTACCCGGATCGGTTATCATGTGGCCGACCTTAAGTTTCAGAAAAAACCAATTTCCTGGTACTGGGCGTTTCTGGATTGGCTGGCATATATTACGGTACAAAAAAAGCTGAAAGACCACCTGGGTCTTTCCCGGGTTCGCAATGCCTATACCGGCGGGGCGGCCATGGGGCCGGACCACTTTCGTTTTTTTCATGCATTGGGAGTAAACCTCAAGCAGATTTACGGCCAGACCGAAGTGGCCGGTATTTCAGTGGTCCATCGTAGTGGAGACATAAAGTTTGACACGGTGGGTCTCCCGATACCGGAAACAGAAATAAAAATTACCGAAGATGGAGAGATCCTAACCAAAAGCCCGTCGGTTTTTCTGGGGTATTATAAGAATCCCGAGGCAACGGAAGAGACCTTGAAGGACGACTGGCTCTATTCAGGTGACAGAGGTTTTATTGATGATGACGGTCACCTGGTTGTCTTTGATCGCAGCAAAGATGTATTTACTCTCAGGGACGGGAGACCTTTTTCTCCCCAGTATTTGGAAACCCGCTTGAAATTCAGCCCCTATGTGAGAGACTCGTGGGTGATCGGAGATAAAAGAGATTATATCGCTGCCGTCATCTGTATCGATTACTCGGTGGTAGGTAAATGGGCGGATGAAAAAAAGATCAATTATACGAGCTATCAGGAACTTTCTCAGTTAGATCAGATCTACAAATTGGTGGAAGAGCAGATACGTAAAGCCAACAAGGACCTGCCGGAAACGGCAAGAGTGGTAAAATTCGTTAACCTGTATAAGGAGTTCGATGCCGACGATGATGAACTTACACGGACCAGAAAATTGCGTCGGGCATTTGTGGAAAAAAGATATCATAATATAGTGGATGCTCTTTATTCTGAAACTAACATGGTTCATATCGATACCACGATCACGTATGAAAACGGGAGACAAGCGCATATTAAGAGCGATCTTCATATTAGAAAGGTAGCGGATTGACAATTGTCAATTGAAGATTGAAGATTTTTGAATGTAATGAATAAAGAGGAGCTAAAGAGAAGAACGAAAGAATTTGCTCATCGTTGTGTTAAATTAGCAATGTCGCTTCCTGAAACGGGTCTTGGTAGACATATTCGTAGGCAGTTAATTATAGATGTGGCACATCGGTTGCCGCTAATTATCGAGCGGCTTGTTTGGCACAATCAAGAGCAAGCTTCATATCTAAATTAAGCATTGTTTTGGAAGAAACAGATGAATCATGTTTCTGGTTAGAATTCATTATTGATGAGTGTCTGTTGAAAAAAAGGCTTGTAGATTCATTGTTGAAGGAAGCCGAAGAACTGACAGCTATCTTTATTTCCAGCAGAAAAACTGCAAGATATAGAAATAACAAATAATGTTGAAATATTGAAGAAATCATACGTCGAATTAAACAATCTTCAATCTTCAATCTTCAATTTTCAATTTTCAATGGAGTGACGCATGGAACTGTTTTTGATGACGATTACTACGGGCATTATGGTTGGCGGTATCTATGCTCTTGTTGCCCTTGGATGGGTGTTGATATATAAATGTTCAGGTGTGTTGAACTTGGCCATGGGGGAGATGACGCTTATCGGAGCCTATGTTTCTTTAAGCTTTTACTCCATGGGCATACCCTTTCTACTGGCGCTTTTGTTTTCACTGATCATAGGTCTTATCCTGGGAATCCTGACGGAAAGAATTTTTTTAGACAAACTTATCGGCGAGCCGGTTCTTACGGTTATCATGGTAACCGTAGGGCTTTCATTTTTCTTTAAGGGAATGGTTGAACTCATATGGGGTACTGATACCCGTGTATTCACCCCGCCGGTGTTTACAATAGAGCCGATTCACATAGGACCCGTAATTGTGGGTCAGGCATATCTGTGGAGCTTTGTGGCAGCCATTATTCTTTTAATTATTTTTGTCTGTTTTTTTAAATATACCCGGTGGGGTCTTGCCATGCAGGCTACTGCCGACGATGAGATGGCCGCCCTTTCCATTGGGGTTAGTGCAAGATTTGTCTATGCAGCATCCTGGGCCATCGCTTTTATGGCGGCCGGTGTGGGCGGAACCCTTTTGGGCAACATCAATGGGCTTAACATATCCGTAGGCTACCTCGGTCTGCTGGTTCTGCCTGCGGTGGTGCTGGGGGGGCTCAATTCCGTACCGGGTGCCATTGTCGGTGGTATTACCATCGGCATATTACAGAACCTGGCCGGGGCTTATCTGGACAAGTACTTTCCCGGCGGTATCAAAGAAATCGCCCCTTTTGTTTTTATGGCCATATTCCTGCTCTTTAAGCCTCATGGATTGTGGGGGTGGGAGCGGATTGAACGAGTGTAACCAATTGAAAATTGATGATTGACGATTGACAATTTAAGGAACAAGTGTTTCTTTTTTAAATCTTCAATCTTAAATCGAAAAACGGAGTTTTATTTTATGTCAACAACCTGGCTTCCCTGCGGGATTTACCATCAAAATTATGCTCAAGATCATGCCTGGTGGCAGACGAAATTTATCAAGGGTAAAATGATTTTGCTCTTTATCATTTTGTTTGTCATTATTCCACTGTTTGCAGATTCTTATTTGCTCAGTGTTTGTAATCAGGTGGGCTATACCATTCTTGGCGCTTTAGGGGTTCAGCTTTTAATCGGCTTTTGCGGCCAGATAACCTTGGGTCATGCTGCATTTATTGCGGTGGGCGCCTATACAAGCACCCTGCTTATTCTTGAGTTTCCCTGGCCCCAAATAATGGTGGATTACGGCATTGCTTATCCATTTAGTATAATTATCGCTGCAGTTGTAGCCGGCATATGGAGTGTTTTGTTCGGACTTCCGTCTGCCAGGGTGAAAGGATTTTACCTTATTTTAACTACCATGGCTGCACAGTTTATTACCGTAGATTTTATTATCACCCAGTATGTGAGCCAGATCGGCGGACGAGGACAGGCCTTTTCTTTGCCTCCGGGAACCATCAAGGTAGGACCGTGGGTTATTGACAGTGACCTTAAAGTATATCTCATGATGCTTGTCCTTGTGATTTTCTGTGTTGTAATCATGGTCAACCTGCTCAGGTCGAGAGTCGGTCGGGCCTGGGTGGCCATACGTGACAATGACATTTCTGCGGAGGTTATGGGAATTAATGTTGTCAAATATAAGCTTCTGGCTTTTTTTGTGGCCGGATTTATCGGCGGGATTGCCGGGGCGTTTTGGATCAGCAACATAGCCGCTATAAGCCCCGAACACTTCCCCTGGTTCTGGTCTTTGTGGCTGGTGGGTGTGATCCTTATCGGCGGGGTCGGCTCTATACACGGGACTATTTTTGGATCCGTATTCATGGTCGTGGTGATGGAGGCTTTACAATTGGCCGTCATGCCTCTTGCAGATATTTATCCCAAACTATTAATGGATTTTTTGTTTATTAAAGAGGCTGTATTTGGTCTGTCCATATGCATGTTTATGATGTTTGAACCCAATGGGTTGGCCTATCGGTGGTGGCAAATTAAAAATTATTTTAATCTGTGGCCCTTTTCGTATTAGTACCTAACGCGGACAAGCCGAAACCAAAAAATATTTGCCACCAGGCACTAAGACACAAAGGCAAAAGGAAGGGATATGTATTATAAACCTTTAGCAAAAATGGCATTAAAAGAATTATATTATAATCTTAGTACCTTAAGTGTGAAGTGATCTAAAGTGATCTAAAGTGCCTAAAATTATGGAATTCTACCAATTTTATATGAATGAATGGATGGAGCGAAGCGACACCTTAACTTTAGGCACTTCAAACTTTAGTTCACTTTAGTCACTTTTCCGGTTTATCCGGGTTAGGGTCTTCGTGTCTGAACGTTTACGTGATTTGTTATTTTTGGTTTGTCCGGTTTAAAAAAAAGGAGGTGATAACAGCAGGAATTTGGCAGAAACCCGATGAAAATCACACTCTCATAAGAAGGGGGGAAAGAGATTATGTTCGCTAAAAATATGTGGTCAAAATTTATAATATCATTATTTGTAGTGGCCCTTGTTGCCGGATTTTCTCCTATGGTCGGAGCCGAAACAATTAAGGTAGGGTCCCTCAACGACATGACCGGAGCAACCTCGGATGTGGGCAAGGATTATGCCCTGGGCATTGCAGAAGCTATTCACTATGTAAATGATACTGGCGGGATAAACGGGAAGCAGATCAAACTATATCAGTTTGATTACGGTTACCGTATCCCCGAAGCCCTGACCAAATACAACCTGTTTAAGCGTCTGAAATGCGTGGCCATCCTGGGATGGGGAACCGGTGATACCGAAGCATTGGCGCCTACGGTTGCTAAAGATAAAATACCATATGTATCAGCATCTTATTCCGGGCATTTATGCAAACCGGAAAAGACACCCTATAATCTGTTTTTTGCAACGGACTATTCTACCCAGTCAAGGGGGCTCATAACCGCATGGTTTGATAAGAAATGGCCCCAAAAACCTGATTATGGCAAACGCAAACCCAGAATTGCCATGTGTTATATGACTGCTTCAGCGTTCAGCAGTGCATCCATAAAGGCCGCGAAGGAACAGGCGGAAATACTGGGTTTTGAAATCGGTCCTGATCAGAGCGTATCCTTATTTGCAATCGATACCAAGAGTCAGATTTTGGCATTAAAAGAATTTAAGCCGGATGTGCTCCTCCATACCAATACGGTGATGTCTGTTGCTGCAACGCTGCGTGATGCTTATGCGCTGGGACTGGGCGCCGATCATCTCATTAAATGCTGGGGGTATGATGAGAATCTTCCCAAGCTGGCAGGAAAGGCGGCAGAGGGGGCTATGGGATGTGCCCCGTGGGCGTTTTTCGGACTTGATGTCCCTTTGATGGACAAGGTTGTCGAATATGCCAAGAAGTATAACCCGGGAGTTCCTCTGGAAAAACGGACGATACATACCGTGCAGGCATGGGCAAGTGTCCTAGGGCTTGCGGAAGCCTTGAAGCGGGCGGATAAGGCCGGAGATTTGTCCGGGGAAGGGATCCTTAGAAAGGGTTTTGAGACAATGAAGGACTTTGAAATTGGTCTTGGCATTGCTCCGGTAACATATACGGCAACAGATCACAGGGGCCAAAGTCAAGCAAAAATCTATGAATATAAAAATGGGAAATTCTCACTGCTCGACGTAGTTGATCTGAAAAAAAGATGGCCTGATAAATGGGCTAATGAATGGCTTGGATGGTAGTTAATGATTGACAATTGAAGATTGACTAATTAAAGATATAAAAAATTTTATTCAATTTACAATCGAAGTCGGAAAGTTATAGTGCCTACAAGGAGGTTTTTAGGCTTTGTCCAATGAGGAAATGATCTTAAAGATCAATAATATTGAAGTCAAGTACCACGAGGTAATTCTGGTAATAAAAGGGGTTTCCATTGAGGTTCCCAAGGGGGGGATTGTGGCCCTTTTGGGCGCTAATGGGGCCGGAAAGAGTACTACTTTAAAGGCGATCTCCGGTTTGTTGAAACACGAAGACGGCGAAGTGACCGATGGATCCATTGAATTCATGGGCGAGCGTATTGACAAGATAAAGGCCGAAAAGATTGCCAAAATGGGCATCGTTCAGGTTATTGAGGGGCGCAGGGTATTTGAGCACCTCACGGTAGAGCAGAACCTCAAGGTGGGCGCCCATATGAGAAAGTTCGGCCGGTCGGTCAAGGAAGGACTGGAGATGGTATACAACTACTTTCCTCGGCTAAAGGAAAAGCGTAACGAAATCGCCGGGTTTGTCAGTGGTGGAGAGCAGCAGATGACGGTTGTGGGACGCGCTCTGATGACCAGCCCCAAACTAATCCTTTTGGATGAGCCTTCCATGGGGTTGGCCCCGCTTCTTATCCATGAAATTTTTAATATTATTACAAAGCTTAACCAGGAGGAGCAGATATCGATCCTTCTGGTGGAACAAAATGCCAAGCTTGCCCTTAATGTTGCGCCCTATGCCTATGTGATGGAGAACGGTCGCATCGTCATGGACGACACCGCCGAGAAGCTTAGGGAAAATCCGGATATCAAGGATTTCTACCTGGGCATGACCGATATTGGTGGAAGAAAAAGTTTTCGGGATGTAAAGCACTATAAGCGAAGAAAAAGATGGCTTACCTAACCCTTTAATAGAATAAGGGAGGAATAAAATGCATAGAAAGTCAATTATACTTAACTGTTTGAGTATTGTTTCCATTGTTGCTCTGCTTGCGGGTTGCGCCGGAATGATGGCAAAACCCACACAAAAAAATTTCAAGGCGCCGGTGGTTACGTTAGACTCCATGGAAGTTGCCCATGCTTTTGGATACTGGTATTTCTCAAAGAAAGTTCAACCCACTAAAGGAACGCCGGACAACGTAGGGGCCCCCCTCAATCTGGAGTTTATCTTTAACGTTGAAAATCCAAATGAGTATCCGGTCAAAATGGAAAGTTTAAAGTTCACCATCGCTTTTGAAGAATTTGATTTGAACACGGTCAGTTCCACTGATACCATGTGGATTCCTGCCGGCAAGACAAACCAGTTGAGAGTGAATGCTCATTTTGATGTGAGACAGTCTTTGTTGAGTCTGCTGGTTACCGGCGGCTTTAAGCTGAAAGAAAAAGGAACCAATGCATGGGCTCAACTCGAAAAATGGTGGACGGAAATTCCTCAATATTCTGTTCCGGTTCATGTCAACGGCGGCGCTGCTGTTTTCAAAGCAGACGGCCTGACCCAGGTGTCTACTTTTGAAGCTACGTTTCCTTAATAAGTAAAACCTAAAATCTGCATTATCTCTTTCGAAAAAAATTAATGCAGATTTTAGGTTAAAATAGAATATAACCTCTTTAAAATTGCAGGTTGCGTGTTCCAACGACAAAAACATAGAACGCGTAACCTGTTATATCCTATAAGCGCTAAGTTATTTTTTTCATCCGAAGGACTGAAAAAGATGAACATCGAACATATTAAAAGATGAACGTCGAACATCGAACATCCAACATCGAATGATGAATGAAAGACAAAAACAAGGACAGGAGTTTCGGTAAAAAAACTAAGTATACATATTCTTAAATGCAGTATCGTATTAAAATTCGATAAGTTATAATCACCAGACGCGTAGGACACAAAGTGTTTGTTTTTCATTCGATTTTGGAATAATTTGAGGAGTGGAGCGACATCATTGTTCGATGTTGGACGTTCGATGTTCGACGTTCAGTCTGTTCGATCCGCCGGAGGCGGACAAGTGCTTGCTCGCCTGTGGCGAGTTGGACGTTCATCTTTCAAAACAACCCTGTACGGCATAAATGTAACCTATGAATGTTTAAAAAACAACTTAACGCTTATGCTGTTATCCTCCTGATGTTGTTAGGGTTAATTCGGTAGAGAAGTGACATATTAGAGGGTTGGTGTAATATGGGACTATACGATTTTACTTTTTATGATCTTATCCATCGTAATGCGGTAAGTTACAATGATGCTGAAGCATGGTTCGAAGCTGACGACAACCGGAGTGTAACATTTAACCGGTTTAAACATATGGTCGATCGCTTGGCCTTGGGTTTGCAGCGATCCGGCATTAAAAAAGGCGATCGCATCGGAGTGTTAGGAAAAAACAGCCTGGAACATTTTCTTCTTTACGGAGCGGCGGCGGCATTGGGGGCCATTATCCTGCCGATCAACTGGCGTCTTTCGGCGGATGAAATTATTTTTAACCTGAATGATGGTTCGCCTGCAGCTTTTTTTGTTGATACAGAGTTTCAGGAACTGGTCAATGGTATAAAGGGTAAACTTCCTTCAGTAAAAGATTATTACACTCTCAAGCCCGGAGACGGCGATTTTGTTGAGTTTGATTCTTTGATGAATAACCGGGGTGATTTTGAAGCGGCGGATGTTTCCAATGATGATGGATTTGTCATTATTCATACCGCGGCTGTGGCCGGAAGACCCAGGGGCGCGCTGCTCAGTCACGGCAATTTTTTATATGCCGGGTTGCATTTGAATTATTGCTTCAGTTTAACGTCGCAAGACGTGCATTTAAATCTTTTGCCCATGTTTCATGTGGGCGGCTTTTTTATGGCCACAAACAGTTTTCAAGCCGGTGCACTGAATGTGAACATGAGCAAATTTGATGCCCAAAAGGCGGTTGAACTTATCCAAGAAAAAAAAGTGTCTCTATTTTTTGATTTTTCGCCCATACTCGCCTCCATCCTCAAAGCGCATGAGCAAACCGGTAAAGATATTAAAAGCCTCAGGGCCGTGATGGGTCTGGACACACCGGAGACCATCGAAAAATATCAAAAAATCACCGGCGGAACCTTTTATTGCATTTACGGGCAGACAGAAACCACCGGATTGGTGACCCTGGGGCGTTATAATGACCGGCCCGGTTCCGCCGGCAAGATGATTTCGCTTGGAGAAGTAAGGGTTGTCGATGATTATGATCATCCGGTTCCCATGGGGCAGGTGGGTGAAATCACCATGAAGGGCCCTTTGATCTTCAAGGGATACTGGAATCTCCCGGAAGAAACGGCATACACATTCCGAGACGGCCGGCACCATACCGGAGATTTGGGTCGTTTTGATGAACATGGATTTTTATGGTTCTCAGGCCGTAAAGCCGAGAAGGAGCTTATCAAACCGGGGGGTGAAAACGTTTATCCCGCGGAGGTTGAAAAAGTGATTCTCCAGCATCCGTCCGTTGAAAAAGCTATTGTTTTCGGAGTCCCTGATCCCAAGTGGAAAGAAGGAATCAAGGCCGTCTGCCGGTTAAAAGCGGGTGAAACTATGAAGCCTCAAGCGCTTATAACGTTTGTGGGTGAACGTATGGCCAGCTACAAGAAACCCCAATATGTTGAATTTATAACTGATTTTCCCTGTCTGGAAGATGGGTCACCGGACAGGGCTAAAATAAAAGAGCTGTATGGAAGTTCATAGGAAATTTAATATTGTTGAATGCATCAACATTTCAGTATACTACCTATAATCAAACCTTTTTATTAAATGGATCAATCCGGCAGTCTTACAATGGTTCTTCCTTTATGCTTTCTTTGAAGGATGAGATCGATTCGTTGGTTCAGTCTTTCCAAGGGTATTTCAGTGGTTAATAGTTCCAGACGGTCCAGTTTCCAGTCACTGGCAATTTTATTCCAGACGTTCAGGCGGGTGGGCATGGGACAGTTCTGGGAATCGATTCCCATCAGGGTAACCCCCCGCAAGATAAAGGGATAGACATTCAACGGCAGATCATGGGACCCCACATTTCCACAACAGGTGACGGCGCCGCCGTGTTGCGTTGATTTAATGATGGTCGCCAGTATGTCACCGCCAACTGCATCAATGCCGCCGGCCCAAAGCTCTTTAAGGAGCGGTTTGCCGCTGGAATCCGCAGCTTGTTCAATACTGATGACCTCTTTGGCTCCAATTTCCAACAAAAACTCTTTTTCATCCACGACCCCGTTTACCGCTACAACCTCATAGCCGGCCTTGGCAAGTATGGAGACAGCAATACTTCCGACACCTCCGGTTGCCCCGGAGACCAGTATGCGTCCCATATCCGGGGTGATGCCGTAATCAACCAGTCTGTAAACCGAAAGGGCTGCCGTGAAACCCGCTGTACCGAATATCATGCTTTCTCGAGGGGTGAGATTCTCGGGCATCTTGACCACCCATTCCGCGGGGACGCGTATATATTGTCCGAACCCGCCGGATGTATTCATTCCGAGGTCATAGCTGGTTATGATCACCTTATCTCCGGATTGAAAATCCTTGTTCAGACTGCTAACCACGGTTCCTGCAGCGTCAATTCCAGGGGTGTGCGGATATTTCTTTGTAACTCCTCTATTACCTGTGGCAGAAAGAACGTCTTTGTAATTTAAGGAAGAGTACTGAACGTTGACGAGCACATCTCCATCTGGAAGGCTATCAAGATTTCTGTCCTTGATTTCCCTGATAAACTGATTGTTCTCTCCTTCTGTGACAACCATTGCCTGGAATGTATTTTGACTCATAGGGCTATCCTCCTTTTTTTGTCGTTTTGCATGTATAGTTTTAATCATAATACCTTTTTGAAAAAAATCAATTTTAAGAATACAAGTGGCAACTTTTTGACGTCAAAAAAGAATTATTGAATTGGCAGAGCCGGCCATACTTGCTATCGTGAATTTGAAAGCGGGCCTCAGGACTTATAACATGGATGGACACTAGTTAGAGGACAATTCCCGATAGGCCTCTTGTATTTCTTTAAAGCGTTCTTCCGCCAGTTTTTTGAATTCATCTCCCAAATGAAGCACTTTATCCGGATGGTATTTATTGGCGAGTTGCTTATAAGCTTTCTTAATTTCTTCCTGTGATGCATTCCCGGGGATATTCAATACCGTGTAAGGATCCTTTTGCGTATCGGCTTTTTTAAATCCCGAGTCCGTTCCAGGGGATTCTTTTTTGTTGGCCCCTTTATTTTGTTCGAAATATTGGCGGCGTTGTTGGTAAAAGCTCTGGGCGCCGGATTGTTTCTGGCGAAGATTTTGCACAAATCGCCACCCAAAGTACAGAACAATCAGGTCATCGAGCAACCCCCGCCATCCTAAAAAAAATTCGGGGAGAAGGTCATAGGGGCTTAACACATAAATCAAGCATAAAATTATTAGCAGAATTTTCATTATCAGCACTCTTTAATTTAACCTGGATCTTGGCTCGTTCTATCAGCGATTTCTATTTTTGTCCAACCCTAACTTAGCGAAAGTCGAGGATGTCCCAGATTTTAGGCATCAAGGGCGAAGTCGTAGTCGTCTACTGCGAGCCCTTGATAATGAAGAATATGGGGTATCATCGGCTTTCCCTAAGGGGTAAACAAAATGGGATTTTTTAATTAATTTATATCTCATTTGTAATAGAGCTATGAAAATGCAGTTGAATCTACTAAAATACATAATAAATCAAACACATAAAACATTTTTCCCATTTTGTTTACGATCATTTAGGGTCCAATTGTTTTGGTGTTGCTTATGAAAAATGCCACCAGGTACGCCGCAGCTGCACAAAGTATAATTATGGGAATTCCCAGACTGAGGGCAATTTGGGCGGATAGGATTGATGTCAGGACCGAAGCACATCCATTGGCTGTCCAGGCATATGCCCGCTGGGCAGGACAGTTTAACAGGTATCGCATACCCAGCGGAAAGGGAAGGCCTACCAGAAAACAAGGTAGGATTAGAAGCAGGATTGCTAAGGCATACTGTAAAATTTTGGAAAATCCAAGTATTCCACGGATCATCGGATCAAGACCCAAGAATACGAGGATAAGGACAGCGATTAGAGCTATCAGAACATTTCGGAGGCCTCCGGGACCTATTCGCTGGGAACAATAGCCCCCCATCCTGAGAAAATTAGGATTCCCGTGAGCACGACGGTGAAGCTGATAACCGGATCGCCGAAAATAAGGATGTATTTTTTGATGAAAAAGAGCTCTACAAACATGAAACCGGCGCCCACTGCCAAAAAATAGAGCATGTGAGAAATATTCGGTTTTTTGTCTTGTTTTTTGATGGTGAAAACAGGGAGCATTAAAAGGAAAATGGCGATGACCAGTGCCTGGAGAAAGACCACGCAAACAACAAGTTCTCCCGACATAAACAGGGAATAAAATCTGCTTCCCGTCATTTTATAAAGCGCTTTCAATTTGGACCATTTGAGAAACTTGCCGGGAAAAGGGCGACTGTCTGACTGAGGAGCAACGTCAAGAGGGTAAGTTTCAAAGTACGCTTTTTCTGTTTTAGACCGGTAGGCTTCTGCGAGACGGTTAAGTTCAGAAAAGTAATACGGTGCATCGAATATATTGAAGCGGTTTACCATTTCCTTTGTGATCCCCGGGAGAAAGACAAGATCAAAATTCATGTTTTGCGCGAAGTCTTTTAATGCGGCCATATCATTAAAGGGCTTCACAGAGACGACAAGGGTGAACGTGCTCCAGTTGCGGAGAATCGCTATGTGCTGTTCGGGGTTTTTGAATTCAAGGGATCTTAGACTTTCGTATGCTTCGGCCCAGAGACGGACGGAGTCTGCCGGAGGGAGCAGAAGCTTGCGTGCCATAATAAGGATGCCGTTTTTCGTGAGGTGATTGAGGTATTCTGAAAATGATTCGGTGGTAAATAGATATCCCTGGGTCAGAGCGTCTGAACCGGGAAGCGAACTCCCCCAGTTTTCAATATGTATGATATCATAATGGGTGTCAGACCGGGTCATAAATGATCTTGGGGTTTGGTTGACAACAGGAATATTGTAGTTTTTCCGGATCATATGGGCGATTTGGGGGTTTTGTTCGACGACGGTAATGTTAGGGGCTCCGGATGCCATGGCACAGGGGATACCCGATCCGCCGCCGTCCTGGATCAAGAGAATATGTTCAGGATTCCTGGCCAGCATGTATCCGGCGTAAGGGAGGGTGAATTTGGAGAACCATTCATCCTTTTGAAGGTGTGGTTTGTAAATAAAAAAAGGGGTGTCTCCGTCTTTGTAAATTGCCCGTTGCTCGGGCAGTGTGCCTTTAAATTTAAGGCTTAATCCGGGTGCAAACCGGATATAAGGGCTTTGAACGCTGTCGAATCTGCCCCCCAGACCGGTGACGGTTTCAAAGATTCGTGTGTCGGGGAACTTGAGGACCCGGCTGAGGTCTTTATATGGCGAGGGGGTGACTTTGATTCCTATACCGTCTCCCATTAAGACGAGCAGGCCTGTGATGAGAACGATTAAAAGAGCGGAGGCCCGAAGGGCGAATGGTTTTCCACGGGGAATGATTTTTGTTGTCGTATGTATTTTGCTCGCCGGTAGCCTTTCAAAAGGAATAATGATTAAGGGAATGAGGGCTGCGAGAATGATGAATCTCCCTTCGCCGAGCAAGGGAAGAAAAGGAACCGGGAGGATTGCTCCGCATGCCGAACCTGCCATACTCGCAAAATAAACAAAGCCGGTTTTTTCGGGGATAAACGCATAAGCAAGGGAGATGACGAGACCGGCAAAGAAGAACGGTAAGGCCAGAACAAGATAGGCCGTCAAAAGATAGAATATCTGGGCAGGTTCCAGGGGAAGTTTGAAGTAATCCAGTGGAATTCGATTCAAAACTATAAAAGAACCAATAGCGGTAACCGTATAGAGAAGGATGAAAATCTTGACCGGACCGCTGGCGGAAAGCCTTTGTTCCCAGTCTTTTTTGTATGTATCGATAATGTTTAGAAACGTTCCGGCGGCGGCGAATCCAAAGAGTGCGATGCTGATGACCATGAAGGACAGATGGTTCCACTGGCTGATGGAAAAGACCCGGGTAAGGAGGACTTCGAAGGCTATAGACGAAAGTGATAATAAGAAAACCGCAGTAAGTATCATGGGGAGCATTACCGATTTGTTAAAATGGTTTTCACACATTAACTTATTCATTTTTTGAGAGAAAGCCTTGCAATCAGGTTTCAGGTGTCAGGTTTCAGGTGTCAGGAGTAAGAAACGAATTAGCTGATACCTGAAACCAAAAAGTCTTGGATAGCAATTAACAAACTGGTAATGCACCCGTATCATGGGATATCATCTGTAATCGTCCGGTTTGGGTCAAGGGCATGGCCCGTCATGGGGACGAAAAGAACGCCGGTGATCTGCTTGACCGTGTATTGGTCGTCATTTTTTGTAACCAGGCTGAGATACTGATAGCTGAAGGGATTTCCGAGGGGAAGAATGAGTCGCCCGCCGTTTTTGAGTTGCTGTAAAAGTGGCGGAGGGATATGGTCGATGGACGCAGTGATCATAATACAGTCAAAGGGAGCTGCCTCAGGCCAGCCGAAGTAGCCGTCACCGTGGCGGGTTTTTATTTTTGAAAACCCGATTGACCGGAGTAGATTACTTGCCTTTTTGTATAGTTGTTCTTTGATTTCCATGGTGTAGACTTCTTTGACGATATTGGCAAGAATTGCAGCCTGGTAGCCTGAACCGGTCCCGATTTCGAGAATACATTCGTCTCCTTTAAGTTTCAGTGTTTCGGTCATCAGCGCCACTATATATGGCTGTGAAATGGTCTGGCCCTGGCCGATGGGAAGGGGGTGATCCGCGTAAGCCTGGGAAACGAGTTCTTCAGGTACGAAGCTGTGCCGGGGAACTTGGGTTATGGCGTTCAGTACTTTTTTATCTGATACGCCCCGTAAACGGATCTGCAATAAGGCCATTTTTTCCCTGGCCTTCTGATATTTGGGGGAATCTACCAGTACCTGGGCCATGAGCAATGCCGGAAAGACGTTGAGAATAAAAAAAGGAAGGAGTAATTTTTTCATGGCGGCAGTGTTGATTGGCAGAAGCAATCTTTGTCAGTAAGGATAAAGAACTCTGTAGATGATGACGCCAAGAATTGCCGCTGCCAATAAAATAGTGAAAATCATTTGGTCAATATCAAAATTTTTCATAAAAAACCCAGAATGATCCGGATTAATCTTCTTCGTCCAACCCAAATGCAGTGTGAAGAACCCGAACCGCAAGCTCGGTATATTTTTCTTCGATGGCACAGGAAATTCTGATTTCCGAGGTGCTGATCATTATTATATTAATGTTTTCTCTGGCCAGCGTGTTAAACATTATTGATGCGACTCCGGAGTGGTTTTTCATTCCAACGCCGATAACAGATACTTTTGCAATATTTTTATCGCCCAGGACGTCCGTTGCTCCGATTTCTTGGGCCACCTTTTGTTCGATTTCCATGGCCTCTTGAAAATCTTTTTTGGGGACCGTAAATGTGAGATCCGTTTGACCTTGGGCCCGTGTATTTTGAATAATCATATCCACAACAATACCCGCTTCGGCAATGGGTGAAAAAATTTTGGCCGCCACTCCGGGTTGGTCTTGAACCTTTTTAAGGGTGATGCGGGCTTGATCTTTATCGTGCGTAACAGCGGAAACAATAAGACTTTCCATGCCGGCGTCTTCACTAACAACCATGGTTCCTTCCTCCTCACTGAAAGATGATCTTACATGAACCGGGACATTATATTTTTTAGCAAATCCCACGGACCGGATCTGCAGAACTTTGGCGCCAAGACTGGCCATGTTCAGCATTTCATCATAGGAAATTTTATCAATCTTCCTTGCTTTTTCGCAGATATTGGGATCGGCGGAGTAGATACCATCTACATCGGTATAGATTTCGCAGAGATCCGCCTTCAAAGCTGAGGCGATGGCTACGGCGGTCGTGTCTGACCCTCCCCGCCCGAGGGTCGTAATGTTCCCTTTGATATCACACCCCTGAAATCCGGCCACTACAAGGATATTCCGTTTTTCGAGAAGGTCTTTAATATACTCGGTACCGATTTCAATAATTCGTGCATCACCAAAGGTGCAGTCTGTAACCACCTTGGCCTGGTGTCCCAGCATGGACAGGGCAGGGTAGTTCATGTCTGTTAAGGTTATTGCCAGAAGCGCTGCCGTTGTCTGTTCGCCGGTGGACAGAAGAACGTCGAGCTCACGTTTGCTTGGTGAGTTACTGATCTGGCTTGCCAGATCGATCAGGTCGTCTGTGACTCCGGCCATAGCCGACAGAATGACAACCACGTCATTGCCCTGATCATAGGTTTTTGCAACCCGTTTTGCGACATTGCGGATTCGTTCAAGATCAGCGACCGATGTGCCGCCGAATTTTTGTATAATTAGACTCACGTTATAAGCCTCTATGTTTAATGATAATCGTAATCATCTGGTTAAAAGTTTTCTGTGAATAACATCATCTTAAAAATTACATATAACTTAAAATTGTTCTTCAGTAAAGAAATAAAGGTGATAGATTAAGTAAAAATCCTGGCCCAGGACCAGGCTTTGGGTTACCCTTGGAAGGGGACATTTTACTGTTGAACGGGTTAAATCCGAAATTCGAATATCCAAATCCGAAACAATAATTAAATTCGAATGCTCAAAGGCTCAAAAAAGTCAAGAAAGTGTTCATTTCATAATTATTGACACACAAGTTGCCTTCCTCTATTATTTTTGTTCTAATAAAAAACTTTTATTGTTTCAATGTAAGAAAATCGAATAATTTTTCCGTCTATCAAACTTCATTCGGTTTCAAGTGAGACATAAGGAGGATCTGTTATGGCGCAATATGAGTTCTGGACACACGGTGTTAACGTGCAAATCGAATATCCTGACAGAATTACGGGGGGAACAGGAGACGATGTTGCAGAACCACGCCGCTCAGGCTGGGGAACTCTGGTTTATCAAAAGGAAAACACCACCAACTGGTTCCACTTTGCAATTCCGACTCCTGTTATTGTAAATAATCAAGAAGCCACCTTAAGATTCATTCGGCTTCGAGCGGAAATCAATGAAACCGCCCGAATTGACATGATCCACTTCCGCCATGACAACCGCATCATTTTATCCCGTGAGGTGAATATCACGAACCGTAGTGTTGACGAAACCATTCAAAGTCCAAAGACCCTCATACGAAGAAGCTTGGCTTTATGTGTCCATATCAGTTTTTTGTCCGGTGATACCCGGGGGATGGTTATTTTTAAAGGCGCAGGGGGTGCTTTTAATTTCTTTTAACAGAGCAGCCGCGTTGATTCCGTGTGCAGACATGTAAATTTCTCGAGAATGGTTATCTGATATTTTAAATGTTATTTTCACATGGTCAGGTAAACGTTCCTGTCGGATTTTGTCTGCCCATTCGATAGCCACAACATAGTTATCGCCAAATATATCGTAGAGACCGATATCTTCAACATCCACGGGATCTTCAAGGCGGTAGAGGTCAACATGAAAAAGGGGCTGTCTGCCCGGATATTCATTAATCATGGTGTAAGAAGGGCTGGTTATATAATACTCATTGGGCACTTCAAGACCTATGGCCAGCCCCTGCACAAAAGAAGTTTTTCCGCTTCCCAGATCGCCGATCAAGGCAAGAACAATTCCAACCTGCAGGCACGCACCTATTTTTTCCCCCAGATTTTTCGTTTCGTTAACCGAGTGAGTCGTTATTTTATAGTTACAAAGATCGGCCACGGTTCCTTTTTTATGCAAAATTATGTATTATGTTTATTTGGCCCTGAAAAACCTGGTTCCTTTGGGCCAGGTCAGAGATATATGGCTCTGCCTGAAGAAACGCCGTAAGAGTTTGAAGTGAACTAAAGCCCGCCCTGGTGCGACTCGTACATGTATATTGATATCGGCTATACATCATTGCAAACTTGCCTTTTTGAATATAGCGTATTGGTGATCGGTCTGGGCCAGGGTTAAGGAATTTTGTCAAATATATAAAATCAGCGGAGCGTAGCGACTCCATAACTTTAGGCACTTTAGATCACTTATCACTTTTAACTTGTCCGGCTTGTAGGGTGACAGACCCTTTTAGGGTCGAACCAAAGCCTGGTCCTTTGCTTACTATCCGGATGTGGTTGAAAACTACAGGCCTTTGATAAGTGCCGACATTTCTTTTACGGCCCTTTCCATCCCGACAAGCACTGCTCTTGAGACGATGCTGTGTCCGATGCTGAATTCGTCTATTTCACGAATACCTTTAAAAAACTTTATGGTGTTATAACACAATCCATGGCCGACATTGACACCCATTCTTAGTTTATGGGCGAGTTTGGCGGCATCCACAATATTTGAGAATGCCTGGTTTCTTTTGTGATGTGTTTTTGCTTCGCAGAAGGTTCCGGTATGGATTTCAATCATGGTCGTATCTATCTGGTGGGCCAGCTTTATCTGATCCGGATCCGGATCAATGAAGAGACTTACGGGGATACCGCTACTTTGCAAAGTGCCTACAGTTTCAGCAATTGCATTTTTATGAACAATTAGATCCAGTCCCCCTTCGGTAGTAAGCTCTTCACGCTTTTCCGGTACCAGGGTTACGAGATCGGGCTTAACTTCAAGAGCGATTCCAACCATTTCGTCCGTTGAAGCCATCTCCAGGATAAGTTTGGTCTGAACAACTTTTCGTAATATTCTGAGGTCACGGTCATGGATGTGACGTCTATCTTCCCTCAGGTGAACCACAATGCCGTCTGCCCCTGCCAATTCCACCATGACTGCTGCTGCAACGGGATCAGGATAACTGACATCTCCCCTTGCGTTTCTCAAGGTGGCGACATGGTCAACATTTACAGCTAATCCGGCCATCAAATATCCTCCATTTAGTTTTGTAATCGTAATTTTTGTGTTTTTTTATGGCAAAACATTTTTTTTCTCGCCACCAGGCACCAAGACACGAAGGATTTTATTTTATTATTCTTTCTTCGTGTCTTGGTGCCTGGTGGCAAATATCTCTTGGTTCCGGCTTGTCCGCGTTAGGTTTTAATCCGTTTAAGAATTTCATTACTCTTTTTTTCCATCTTATCCGCATGTGTTTTATTTTTTTCATGATCAAAACCCAGCAGGTGAAGAATGCCGTGCACTAAAAGCTGGGTAACACGTTCTTCCATGCTTATGCCTGCAATTTCTCCTTCTCTCGCAGCGGTCTCAATGGAAATAACCACGTCGCCGAGAAGCTGAGGGGCGATGTTCTTAAATTGGCCTGTTCGCATGGGAAATGCGATAACATTGGTAGGGCCGTGTCGATGGAGATATTTCTTATTAAGCGCTCCTATTTCGGGATCATCAACGATAAGTATGGAAAGCTCTGCATCAGGACAGGCCAAGGCGTTTAAGATGGCCATGGCCTTTTGTCGTAGTTTTTTCAGAGATATCTTGTACTTGTTTTGTCTGTTGTCTAACAGGACTTCCATTTTTTTCCTTTCCGTTGGCAAGGAGAGGTGTTTCGGGATATTCAATGCGGTGGTGGTACATTCCTGATAATATGTTATAAAAGCTTTTTGCAATCTTATGCAGGTCCTTCAATGTCAGCTCACAATCGTCTAACTGACCGTCCGAAAATGCCTTGTTTATCAGGTGTTGTACAAGTCCCCGGATTTTGGATGGTGTGGGATTGGCAAGTGTTCTTGATGCTGCTTCAACCATGTCCGCCAGCATGACAAGACCGGCTTCACGGGTCTGAGGTTTTGGGCCCGGATATCTGAAGTTGTCGATATTTACTGCGTCTTCACCTTTTAACTGCTTCGCTTTTTCATAAAAAAAGCTAATAAGGCTCGTTCCGTGGGATTGACTGATTGTGTCGATGATGACCTGGCCGAGTTTATTTTTTCTGGCGATCTCAACGCCGTCTTTAATGTGAGCGATCAGGATAAGGCTTGACATGGATGGGGCAAGCTTGTCATGTCTATTAATGCCGTTGGTCTGGTTTTCGATAAAATAGAGTGGTTTTTTTATCTTGCCGATATCGTGATAATACCCACAAACTTTGGCAAGCAGAGAATTTGCATCGATTTCGGAAGCCGCTGCTTCGACCATGGTGCCGACAACCACGGAATGATGATATGTTCCCGGAGCTTCTATCATAAGTCTCCTGAGAATAGGCTGATCAAGGTTTGCAAGTTCAAGAAGTTTGATATCGGTTGTATAGCCAAAGGCTATTTCTATCAGCGGTGTGATGCCGGCGGTGACAATTCCTGCTCCCACACCTCCCGTAAATGCAAAGGCCCAGTCCCACAGAAGTTTGGTAATGGAGGAACCTCCTAAATAACTATCTATAACCGTTACAAGTATAACATTCATTACCCCGAGTTTTAAACCGGCCTTTATGAATACTTTGCGTTCCCGGCAGTTCTGCATCCAGAATGCCGCCATTGAACTGTTGATCAGAAAATAGAGAAAAATATCAAATCTATTTTTAAAAATGATGGCTGTGCCGATTGCAGTTAACATGGCCATGGGGATTGCAAGTTCAAGGCCCAAAAACAGGCAGATGGTCATGGCGCCTGAAGCAAGGGGAATACCATAAGCAATTGATGATGCCGATATGGGGAAAGATGTATAATGGGCTACAGATTCAGCAAAAGATGCTGATATCCTGGCAATGAAAAAAAAGGTTACTAAAACGCTGGCGATAAAGAGCAGATTTTTGTTATTGGTAAGATCAGTCCGGCTTTGACGATGTATATAAAGAATATAGGTGGTCATCAGGATGCATAGGATTATCAATGCGGATCCAATGGAACTTGATAAAATCTGTTCATTTTTTATCCCTTCCTGGTAGGCCTTGAGTTTTAACATCTGGACTTTTGTAACTCTTTCTCCTTCGCGCAAAAGCATTTCCCCGGCTTTTATTTTGTGAAATACCGGTTTGATTTCGGCCTCGGCTCTTTTTTTCCGTTCCTCGGTTTCACTTCTGTTTAAAGTGATGTTGGGCTGGATAAGTCTTTGTGCGAAATCGACAATCATATTTCGCAGGGTATAATCAATGTTTTCGAGGAGGGGTTGACCTATAATTTTGACCATGGTTTTGGCCTGATCAAGACCGTAAAAATGTTTTAAGTTATTAACAACCCATTCTTTTTTTGTACTGATATCCCTTAAAATTATACCGTTATCGGTTTCTTTTAAAATAAGCTCCTTGTTTGTAACCACACCGTTATCCAATATTTCTTTCAAAATGCTGCAAATAAGCGTTGCGATATTTGGAAGAAAGTTTTCTTTTTCTAGAATGTTATAAGCGCCGTCACTCACAGAAATACCGATGTTTTCTTCAAAGTCGGCTTTTTGTTGCCATAAAAGATCATGGACGGATGTCGCAATTGTACCGGTTGAAGCGGTTTCTGATGGTATTAGCGCAATCTTATCCTGGTTTTTTTCGGCGTTAAAAACCGTCCGAATATCATTAAAGGCCTTTTTTACATTCTGGTTGATGGTTTGGGACAGGGTTACATCATGGTCATAAACGGTTAAAACCTTTGCCACAGCCTCCCTACGGTTGACTTCTGTGGCATCTTTGTCTTCTATTAAAAAATCTTTTGTGGCCTTGATATTCTTCTCGGCAACATCACCTAATTTGTAAGAATGCTTTTTGACAACAAGATTAGGATAAAGGAGAATGGTGAAAATTATTGTAACACCGATGAGGATACTCCATCGGACGTGGTCGCTGGTCCCAAAAAACTTTTTTAAAGATATTAAAGATATTTTGTTTTTTTTAATTTTCATTGCAATTTGTGATTATTTTTTTCTGCTGGCATCCAGATCTTCATATGCTTTGATAATTTTCTGGACCAAGCCGTGTCTTACCACATCTTTTTTTGAAAAAAAGATAAATTTTATCCCGTCTATTCCCTGAAGTATATTTTTTGCTTCAATAAGCCCTGAAGGTTTCTCTACAGGAAGGTCGATCTGGGTTATATCTCCTGTGATAACCGCTTTGGAACTAAATCCTATCCGGGTCAGGAACATCTTCATCTGCTCAGGAGTTGTATTTTGGGCTTCATCTAAAATAATGAAAGAATCGTTTAGGGTTCTGCCTCGCATAAACGCAAGAGGCGCAACTTCTATAACCCCCCGTTCTATTAAATTCGACACTTTTTCAAATCGCATCATATCGTGAAGCGCGTCATAAAGAGGTCTTAAATACGGATCCACCTTTTCCGCAAGATCTCCGGGTAGAAATCCGAGCGCTTCTCCGGCTTCCACCGCAGGTCGGGTGAGGATTATACGGTTAACTCTCCCTTTTGAAAGTTCTGCTACCGCCATGGCCATGGCAAGAAAGGTTTTGCCTGTACCGGCGGGGCCGATACCGAAGACCATATCAGAGGTGCGAATGGCATCTATGTATTCTTTTTGGGCAAGGCTTTTGGGAATTACATTACGCTTTTTCGAGGTAATATAGACCGTATCCAGAAAAATATCCTTGATTTTAATACGGTCATCTCCGCTCAGAATCCTGATTGCATAATCAACATCGTTTGGATAAACCGGAAATTTATCTTTTAACAAGCCGTAAAGCTGTTTAAGTATATTTTGGGCAAGGCTTCTTTTAACAGTATCCCCCTGGATAAGGATACTATTACCCCTGGCATGGATAGAGACGTCTATTGTGTCTGCTATTCTTTTAAGGTTGCTGTTATGCTCGCCGAAAAGTTGCATAGCCAGATCTAAATCTAAAAAAGTCAATCTGGTCTGATTATTTTCAGTGACTTCGTCCATATCTTAAGGTTGAACCCATGTCCTGTTTGGGGCATGTTTTAAGATTTCCACATATCATAGTTTTTTTAACTATTGCAAACACCAAATTTAAGATACAAGAGAAAAAGAAAAATATCTTGACTCGAAATATCTGCTTTGTTAATTTGCGTTATTATTTGTAGCAAATTTTATCTTTTTGATTTTATTTATATTTTGTTAGTTTCCAAAATAAATTGTTATATTCCGATATCACTTTCAAAAGTCTCATATCATAAACTGATATAAAGGTGTGCTATGAATTTATTTGATATAATCGTTATCGTTATTTTGGGCTATTGCTTGATAAGAGGTATTTTTAGAGGTCTTGTTAAGGAATTATCTTCTATAATTGGTGTATTCGGCGGATTCTATGCGGCTTACACTTATTACCCGGTTCTTGCAAAGCCTTTATCAAAATGGATTGCCAACGCCGGATACCTTAACATATTGAGTTTTTTGATCATTTTTTGCGGCGTTTTCATTATTATCAGCATTCTGGGTATCATCATAAATTACCTGCTTAAAATAGTATTTCTGGGTTGGCTTGATCGTGTTAGCGGTGCTATGTTCGGTGCCATGAAAGGCATACTGATTGTTTCAGTTTTGTTAATTGCATTGACCGCTTTTCTCCCCAAGGGTACACCTGTCATCAAAGATTCCCTGCTTTCTCCTTATGTGACACTGGTCTCCGAAAAGATGGCCAAAGTGATCTCCAAAGATATGAAACATGATTTTTCAACGAAGATAGCGACAATAAAAAAAGCTTGGAAAAAAAACAAATAGTATGAACTTAGTTCGCTTTGCTCACAATTGGAATAATGGAATTTTGGAATACTGGAATAATGGGGTAAGAGGAATGAAGAGTTTTAAACATGGTCACGCCCACGGCGTGATTCAGCTTTTCTTTCCAACATTCCAACATTCCAACATTCCATCATTCCAGATCTATGCTGCTGAAAATCAATACCAAAAAGTTGATAACTACAAAAGGTTGTAGAAATTCCAAGACGTTTATTTAGCGGGAACGAGGCAAGATGGAAATAAATTCCATAATCGAATTGATTGAAAGATTAAGGAGTGAAAACGGATGCCCCTGGGACAGAGAGCAGACACCTAAGACCATAGCGGTTTATTTGATAGAAGAGGTATACGAACTTGTTGATGCCATTGAATCAAAAGACCCTGACGGCGTCTGTGAAGAACTTGGTGATGTATTGTTTCATATTATTTTTCTATCGGGTCTGTTCCGGGAAATGGGTCATTTTAATATCAAGGATGTGGTTGATTTAAATGTTGAGAAGATGACTCGTCGTCACCCTCATGTTTTTGGTAACGAGAGCGTTGACACTGTGGAAGACGTGAGGGTGCGGTGGCATCAGATAAAAAAGGAAGAAAAAAGCCTTGCTAAAGGGGCTTCGATTTTAGACTCAGTCCCTGCCGGGTTTCCGGCCCTGATGCGTGCTTACAGAATTTCCGAGCGTGCAGCCAAAACAGGATTTGACTGGAATGACATTTCCGGTGTTATGCAGAAAGTCGAAGAGGAATGGTCTGAATTCAAAGCCGTGCTGGAAAGGGAGAATCGATCCCCAACAGATCAAGATCTTTTGGCGTTAGAATTTGGAGATGTGCTTTTCACACTCGTAAATGTTGCCCGGTTTGCACACATTCACCCTGAAACAGCATTAAGAAATTCAACAAAAAAATTTGAAACCCGCTTTAAATACATGGAAAAGGTGATCGCAGAGCGTCAAAGGATCATAGAATCGGTTTCCCAGGAGGAGAAGGACAAATTGTGGGAGGAAGCCAAGGCAAAATTGACGGTTTCGTAAAAAGTCCAACTTCTGCGTTGTGCTCAAAAAATAATCCTCGGAATATCAAATATATGCCTGCCTGCCCCGTGAAATGCGAAGCCTATTTCTCTGGGGTGGTTATTTTTTTCGCATGCCTTGATATTGAACGAAAATCCTCATTAATCAACAGACTCATATAAGGCGTAATACATTCTGATAAATCTTTCGTGGCTTTCAAAGGCGATTTCCGGTAGTTCGTCATAATGAAGATAGACCGCATCATCCGCATCATCACCGGCGATAAGCGTGCCGGTGTACTGTCTAATAAGATAACCGACCATGAGGACCGTGTGGTACAGGGCGCTTGGATTTGAGGACACACCCAGGAGCATCTCAATCCGGCCTGAAAGCCCTGTTTCTTCTTTAAGTTCTCTTAGCGCCGCCTTTTCAGGGGATTCACCCAGTTCCATGAATCCCCCCGGAAGACACCAGAATCCTTTTTTAGGCGCTACACTTCGTTTTACAAGAAGAACCCTGTTCCTGTTGTCCACGACAACAAGACAGCTGGCAGGTATGGGGTTTTCATAAATCGGTTCATCACAGTGCTCACAGAAAAGCCGGAGAGTGCCTTCGCAAATTTTTTCTGTGAGCCGTGTGCCGCAATAATAGCAAAACGTTTTTTTCCGCATTTTTAACCCGTCTGGAGAATATTACATATTATATAGCATGTTAATAAATATGGAGTTAATTCAAAATCGCTCCCTTTCACGACAGAGAGAATCTTAGTTGGACGGGAGGTTCTGTAAGAACTTAGAATTAATCGTCAAAATCCCCATTAGCCCCCTTGTCGGAAGTGATAGATGCTGCTCGATCGACAATCTTTTCCGGCGTCCATTCAGCGGGATCCTCGATTCTGGCGGCCTTGGGTCCCGGCTCATAGGTGCCGGCCTCAAGCATGGCCTCGATAGCAAGAGGGGCTGAATCTTGGGCATTAAAAACATTAACCAGCATGTTATAAACAAATTTTTCAACTCTTTTGGCCATCCGCTCCCTGATGGTTTGGGGTTGTCCCAGAAGTTTATTTTCAAACGGCAGGTTAAGTTTTTTGTAGTTTCCCCCCTTAAGCTCATGAGCCTGTGCATAAGCGACCATTTCTGTCCACATCTCATCGGTGACGCCGTGGTTCTTAAGCTTGATAAAATCGCCGCTGTCATCAAGGATAGCATTCCCATAGTCATTGACCTCCAGACCCCAGGAGATCATCTGAAGGGCCGTGGCAACATTGGCTTTGGTGGTTCTGGTATTGGCCGCTATTTCTTTTAATCTGTCCGAGCTGTTTCCGGATGTTCCGTGCTGGGCGCCGGAAATCTGATATTTTTCCAGGGCCTGGTGGATTTCAGCGGTTAAATCGACCTGTATCCCCTGACCGCTTGCCTCAATGCCGTGGGTTGTTCCGTTGTTTAAAGCGATCCAGTCCGGAAAAATATCATGGGCATTCAGACCCTGAATCAGAAACAAGGCTTCTTCTTTGGTTGAAAGTCCTTCTTTCCCCTTAATTTCCCCGACTTCAGTTTCAAGGCCTGCCCATTCAGGAACAAAAGGGTTCAGTTCCAGGTTGGCAAGCAGGTTTTTGTCGTCGGGGAGATGGGATGCATCAATGGCAATGGAAGTCATTCCGGCCTCAAACAGGGTGGGAATCTCGATCTTGGCCCCATTTATATCCTGTTCTTTTTTGATCCCGTAATGGTCGGCATGTATTGCCACGGGAATAGTAATATCCAGTTCGTTGCAGATCGCATCGACCTGCCGGGCGATATTCCAGTAATTAACCGCACAATAGGCATTGGCACCCCCCTCCGACCTGGCGATTTCTATGATAATGGCGGCATTTGCTCTTTGGGCGGCCTGGAGAGCGCCTCGGATCACAAAATGATTTCGACCGTTGGCAGCCATGGCGATGGCCTTACCTTTGGCAAGCATGGCCCGGTCGATGAACTTTCCACTAACAATCAGGGCCCTTGAATTCGGAAAAAGCTTTTTTACGTCAGGCGGACGGCCTATTTTGAGCGCTTCTTCAAAATCCGTTGACGTAACGGTTTTATTTCCAGTCATGGTTTAACCTCCTTTTTATAAATGTTAACGGTGAGTATAATGGACTTTTTACGAATTTCTCATTCTATGTTGTCGAGATTATTTGATCTGACATCATTTAATATTTCAAGGATTTCTTCTTTGTTTGAAAGGGGCGCACAAAGTTTGCCCCATCCCATTTGAACTTGGAACAATCCATCATAAGCGGTATCATGAAATGAGTGAATCAGGTGGGGGATCTTTTGTTCGCTCAAGATTGATTCGATAAGTTGCGCTTCTATTATATTATCCAAGATCGCAATATCTATAAATTTTTTTCCGTGTATTTCGTTCATATCCGAATCCTTAACCTGGTGATACGAATCCGCTGAAATTTATTTTTGCTCGATCTGACAAATTAATTATTTTACTTAAATTGGTTATTTAGTCAATTATAAAAAAGTTTAATTTGTGGTTGTTCAAGAAAAATTGTGTAATTGTTTACATATTTATAATGTAATTCATTACACAATTCGTTTATATGTTCTCTGCAATATTCTTATAACTCTCTGTAATATATATATATATTAAATATTTATAGAGTTGGGCATGGCTTTTGCTTATATGAATGAGATGCCAGTATTAGCGAATACGTACAGGCAGCTACGCATACTGGAGACTCCGCGATTTTGTGTCCATCCATAAATGGTAGATTTTGGTTTCCGGCAAGGCTCGATCGAGTTTTCAACCGCCCCAGTACGATCTGCCGGACCTACGGGGCAGGCAGGCATAGCGCGCTATTTCGAGGATTGAAAACGAGCGAGAACGCCGCCGGGGGCCGAAAGATGCCGTTTATGGATGGACA
>Ga0222626_1000258_pt1 | contig 34726 bp, 44 predicted proteins | sample AntAcemetageno91_FD_179862 | JGI IMG/M metagenome (GOLD analysis project Ga0222626, IMG submission 179862) | Saline water microbial communities from Ace Lake, Antarctica - #91 | ecosystem: Environmental > Aquatic > Non-marine Saline and Alkaline > Saline | place: Antarctica: Ace Lake | collected...
ATTCACAGTAGCGACTTTGATCGTATTCCAGGAACCATTTCAGTCGCTTTCAAAGGATTGAGAGGAGCGGAACTGATGTCGGTGTTATCCGAGAAAGAAGGCCTCTGTGTGTCGACGGGATCGGCGTGTACAAGCGATATTCTGGTTCCGACCAAGACTATTGCGTACATCGAACAAGATCCTGAGTGGCAGTATCCCGTTCGTATCAGTTTGCATAAATTCCTGACCGATAAAGCGGTAGAGAACTTTTGCGAGACGTTGAAACACTATGTGGAGGAGTTGAGAGGGTGATATTTTGCCCAATACTTGTCATCTCGACCGAAGCGGAGAGATCCCTTTTTGTTTGACATAAGGAAGGGATTCCTCGGCTACGCTCGGAATGACAAAAGAGTGTTTTTTGAAATTGGCTAAAGCCTGGCATAAAGAGTGTTTATTATGACTAGATCCCGGACATCCCTCCGGGATTCCGGGATGACAAAAAAGAGGGGGGCTCAGGGAAGATAAAAAAAGGAGAAGGAGGCTCGGAATGACAGGAGAGAGTTTTGAAGTTGTGGTATTATTCCGCTGATGAAAATCATCTCTTGGAACGTGAACGGGATCAGGGCGGTGGAGCGCAAGGGTGACCTTGAGGCGTTTTTTAAAAACCACAATCCTGATGTATTTCTCATCCAAGAAACGAAATGCAAAGAAGAACAGGTGCAATCATTGATTGAAAAATATGCAGACTATCAGCAGTTTTACCATTCGGCAGAAAAACCTGGGTATGCGGGAACAGCGATTTGGGTTCGAGGAATGAACCCCGAGTTTAGCTCAGGAATGCCGGACTTCGAAGACACAGAAGGGCGTATTGCTCGTGTCGACATTGAGAACACAACGATTCTTGGTGTGTATTTCCCTAACGGCGGAAAGTCGCCCGAAGCATGGGATGGAAAATTAGTTTTTTATGAGAAATTCTTGAACTCCGTAAATGCCCTCCGCAAAGAAGGCAGGCAGGTCATCTTCACTGGAGATGTGAACTGTGCACACGAGGCGATTGATCTAGCGCGACCAGAAGACAACGACGGGAAGATTGGATTTCACCCACGGGAACGAGCGTGGTTGAGCAAATGGATCGAGGATGGATGGATTGATGTATGGAGAACTAAAAACCCCGACACGCGCGATGTGTACTCGTGGTGGCATGTGATCACCAGAGCGCGAACCAGAAATGTGGGGTGGCGAATTGATTATTTCTTTGTGGACGAAAAAATACTTCCGCGCGTAAAAAAAAATGAATATTTAAACGACCAGATGGGTTCCGACCATTGTCCAGTTCTGTTAGAATTTGAATAATGGAACAAGCAAATCACGACATCGAGGAAGTGGGAACACTAAAATATAACGAAACACTTGAAGGGGTTTCCTCAGAGCTTCAACAAAAAACAAAAGCCCTGTTTAAAGAGTCTCTCCAGCATCCTGAAATGGGAAAAAGAAGTGAAAGGAAATTTTTAAATCAGGTTTGCAGTTGGGAAACAGGAGGGCTTTGTACAGAAGAAGATTTCTATGAAATCTTGGGCTGGTACCTGGAGGATGAAAACGACTTGAGCTGGGAGAAGCTTGCAAAAACCCTGACCCCAGAACAAAGAAAGCGGTTGGAAATTCCAAACTGGATAGGAAACGGGGGACCATATTCTGCGTATGAAGACAAAGGATATGAGATCCCAGGAGGGAGCTCCTATGCGGATCCCAGAGACAAGAGAGAATACTAATGATTACATTTCAACTCACGAGCATCGGTGAATTGATTTGATTGGAGATACCACATTCTTTGTTTTTCTTCTTCAGTTAAAGACTCCTTGTTGAGTTCGTTTTGAATTTTGACTTCGAAGGACTGTGCCACTTTTTCAATGTCAGTGTTCGCAGGAACAACAACAATGGCGATTCCATCTCTTTTAAGAGATTCGGCCATCATTGGTCCATCATTTCCGACAGAATCCCCAGCTGCCAAATTGAATCGTCGGTCAATATTGACAGAAGTCTGTCTCAGGAGTTCAACTTTTCTTTTTCCATATACCGGCTCTCCCTCAATGTATTGGCTGAAATCCACAGACCTTTTTCCGGATTCGAATCGGCGTTCACCATTTTTTGCCAACATTGTGGCAATAACATCATCTTCAGAAAAGACCTCGCCCAGAACAGATTCTTTTACTATTTCTCGAACAATACTTTTTAAATTTGTCGTTACGATACGCTGCTCTCCTCCTCTTTTTTTTAATTCTTCAAAAATACTAAAAACAGCATCGTTCAATTGAACCTTCCCTTTCTTGAGAATGTTTTGAGAAAGTTTCTTTGTATCAAGGTTTGATTTTCCAACCAAAAATCGGGTACGAGAGAATATCTGATTCCCAAAAAAATCAGAAAAAAATACTTCAAGCGGAAGGACAATTTCATCAAATTCAAGCATCTCTTTGGCAAATACTTCCTGCAGGACCATGTTATCTGGATTTTTTTGAAGAGACCCATAGAGCCCCTTAAGAGAGGAAAAGAGCTCAAGAAGACGAGTGGAATTCTTTTGCACTTCCGAGGATGCTTTAATATTTCCATTTGCCGCCTTTGTTACAAGGTCCCGGTAAGAAAGAAGATTCGGTGGAATAGGTTTTGTGGGAGCGAGAAGCTCCTCAAACTCTTTTATTGAAAAATCCCAAAAACGCTTTTGCAGAAAGCTTTCCATAAAGGCCAAAGCACCGATGTCATCTCGTGTGAGGGTTTGATCAAAATCAGTTGCCGCTAGTTTTTTCTCCGGCTCCTTATATTGCTCGTCCAAAAGATCAGACACCAAAGAGACCTGACCGTTCTGAATGCCATCATGTCCTGTTTGAACGCAAATACTTTCAAACTTCATGTTTTATAAATATCACATTGCATCAACAATGTCAATAGTTACACATTAAACTTAAAGTGCATCACGTCGCCGTCTTGGACAATGTAATCACGCCCTTCCATTCGTAATTTGCCGGCTTCTTTGGCACCCGCTTCTCCGTTGTGTTCAATGAAGTCTTTGTAGGCGATGGTGTCCGCCTTGATAAATCCTTTTTCAAAGTCGGTATGAATCTCTCCGGCCGCTTGTGGAGCGGTTGATCCTTGTCGGATCGTCCAGGCTCGTACCTCTTGAACACCAGCGGTGAAGTAGCTCTGTAATCCCAAAAGATCGAAACTGGTTTGGACTAGATTTTCCAATCCTGACTTCTTGGCTCCAATTTCTGATAAAAATTCTCGTGCTTCTTCGTCCGAAAGATCAATGAGTTCGGCCTCAATTTTTGCACAGACGGGAATAATCGGAATGGCTGGGTCAGCGTTGATCTTGGATCGAAACTTCGTCTCATTAAATTCTGAAAATTGACTCTCGGCTACGTTTGCCACAATAAGGAATGGCTTCATGGTGAGCAGGCAAAACCGTTTCACGGCAATCAGTTCTTCTTCATTAAAATCAAGCGAGCTGGCGAGTATCTCATCTTCAAGAGCAACTTTTACTTGTTCGAGAATACAAAGATCGATTTTCGCTTCCTTATCTCCGCTTCGTGCTTTTTTACTGACGCTGTCGAGTTGCTTGTCGACACTTTGAAGATCGGCGAGAACCAATTCCGTCAGAATAACCTCCCAATCACTCGATGGATCAACAACGCCATCAACGTGGTGCACATCATCATCCTGAAAGGCTCTCAGCACGTGGCAGATCGCATTACATTCACGGATGTGTGAGAGGAACTGATTTCCGAGTCCTTCACCCTTTGAGGCGCCTTTTACGAGTCCGGCGATATCTACGAATTCTACCGCTGATCGGATTGTTTTCAGAGGTTCAACAATCTTTGTAATTTTTTCGATACGTTCATCGGGAACTTCTACGATTCCTATGTTCGGATCGATAGTACAGAATGGAAAATTCTCGGCGGCTGCATTATTGGCTTTCGTAAGCGCATTAAACAGCGTTGATTTTCCAACGTTCGGGAGGCCGACAATTCCAATTTTAAGATTCATTTTTTTGTTGTCATGCTGATATCGCAGATCACGAAGTAACTTGTTTCAGCATCTAATTAAGAGGGAGTGCATCCTTATGACTTGATCCTGAAATAAATTCAGGATGACAGAAGGTAGGCAGATTCTACGAATTAAACACAATTAAACAAGCAGGGGAAGGTGATTTCCTTGACCAAAATATGTGTTCGGAATAGAAAGAGAGGGAACTGGAGTGTACGTGTTCTTTCTGAATCTTTTTCTCCTAATCATAGATAACTGGGACCTAAATTGTTGATTCCGTGGAATTAATGCGAAGGAACCCACCTCGAAAATTCGAGGAAAAATCGACTTAGGAAAGCACGGCATGCTGGTGAAGTAAAGCTCCTTAAGAGGGGCTTTTTGTGTTAACGATTTTTCTTGAAAAATAGACACAGGAAAGTGTAGATCCATCTGGTGAAGTAAAGCTTTCTTACATGCTGTCCTTCGCTTCTTGACCAGGAGGATGGGGCTTCTTCGTTTCTATTTTTAGGTTTGGATCGTACAACACAATGTCTTCGTTTTCTCCGCATGCAATTTTATTTTCTTGAAAAAGAGGGATTCCTTTCTCCATGAGGTTCCACGTAACAATATTTTTGATACTAAAAACGACACCATCAAGCTTGCTAAGCACGTTATTTTCTGTGCATTTTTTTAAATGAGGGCATTCTTTGGGGCAAGGAAAAACAGTGTCAACAGGCTCGTTTGTTGCGTTTCGAACTCTCGTTGCGGAGCCGACTTCAAATTTTTGGAGCATGTTTTAAAAATTAGAAGTGCAATCAGAATAACATTTAACAAAAAACAACCAAGCTGTCAATCGTTCTTTTTATGCTCTCTTTCATCACTGCGTAGATGTTCAGATTGTAATGCAAAAAACAAACTCTCTTTCATCACTTCGTGAGATGTTCAAATCGTAACACAAAAAAGAGAGCCCGAAGGCTCTCTTTTTAGATTACTCTTTCACATCACTATGTAGATGTTCAGTCCGTTTTTCATAAAAATAAATGCAAGCATTTTTTTTATACGAAAAACTCCCTTTCATCTCGAACGCATGCGACCGATAGGTGTTACACCTGGAGTATCAATTATAAAAATAAACTCCGTGCTTCTCTCTCACCGAAGTGAGAATACCTGATCGCCTCTGGATGAGGCGGTGATCCATCCGCACATTCCCGTACGGATACCTTGTTACGACTTAAGCCCAGTCATTAGTTTCACCTTAGGCCACCATTAATTGGCAGACTTCGGGCGCCCCTAACTCCCATGCCTTGACGGGCGGTGAGTACAAGACCCAGGAACATATTCAACGTACCGTGACTGATATACGTTTACTAGCGATTCCGGCTTCATGGAGTCGAGTTGCAGACTCCAATCCGAACTGAGACGAGTTTTATCCGATTGGCTCCACATTGCTGTATTGCTTCGGTTTGTATCTCGCCATTGTATCGTGGGTGTAGCCCCAGGCATAAGGGCCATGCTGATTTGACGTCATCCTCACCTTCCTCCGGTTTGTAACCGGCAGTCTCATATGAAAATACAACATATGATGAGGGTTGCGCTCGTTTACGGACTTAACCGAACACCTCAAGGCACGAGCTGACGGCAACCATGCAGCGCCTGTCATTTATCCGGCCGAACCGACTCCCGTGTTTCCACAGAATATGATAAAGATGTCAAGCCTGGGTAAGGTTACTCGCTTATTAACGAATTAAACCCCGCGATCCACCGCTTGTGTGGGTCCCCGTCTATTCCTTTGTGTTTTAATCTTGCGATCGTACTACACAGGCGGCATGCTTAATGAGTTATCTTAGGCACAGAGACCAGGTCGAGGGTCCCTACACCGAGCATGCATCGTTTACGGCGTGGACTACAGGGGTATCTAATCCCTTTTGCTACCCACGCTTTCGTCCCTGAGTGTCAGGAATGGTCCAGTATACTGCCTTCGCTTTTGGTGTTCCTGTGCATATCTACGGATTTTACCCCTACTTGCACAATTCCATATACCTCTCCCATCCTCTAGCGAAAAAGTTTCCATTACAGCACCAAAGTTGAGCTCTGGTATTTAATAACAGACTTTTTTCACCACCTGCGGACGCTTTACGCCCAATAATTCCGGATAACGTTCGGACCTCACGTATTACCGCGGCTGCTGGCACGTGATTAGCCGGTCCTTATTCCTGGGGTACCGTCAGATTTTCTTCCCCCAGAAAAGAAGTTTACACACCGAAATGCTTCATCCTTCACGCGGTGTCGCTCCGTCAGACTTTCGTCCATTGCGGAAGATTCCCTACTGCTGCCTTCCGTAGAAGTATGGGCCGTATCTCAGTCCCATCGCGACTGGTCGTGCTCTCACACCAGTTACTCGTCATAGCCTTGGTGGGCATTTACCCCACCAACTAGCTGATAAGCCGCAAGCCCCTCCCGTACCGATAAATCTTTACTCTTTCGAGACCATCCGGTATTAGCCCGACTTTCGCCAGGTTATCCCCGAGTACAGGGCAGGTTCTTACGTGTTACTCGCTCGTCCGCCACTTTCCACTTGAATAAATCCAAGTTTCGCGTTCGACTTGCATGTATTAGGCGCACCGCCAACGTTCATCCTGAGCTAGGATCAAACTCTCTAAAAAGAGTTTAATTTACTAGAATGTAATAAATTTTTGAAACCTCGTCCGGAAGACAAGGAATTCAAAGGAATAATTGTTTTTTTCTTTGTATCGAGTTCTTGAAAGAACCCGACATGCGTTCGAAATGAAAAAGAGCTTTTAGATCTGCTTTCGGTTAGAAAGCTGGCGGATAGTAGCAAGAAATCTAATGCTGTCAAATAGTTTTTGGAGGTTTTTAAAAAAAAGTAAGAAACACGTATATTAAGAGAAATAAAAACCCTTTGTAAAAATTGACAATTGTGCTTGAATTTGTACAGTCATCGGGCATTTTTTGAACGCATGGAGAAACTATTAAATACATTAAAACAGATTTGGGCGACAAAATCGCTCCGGAATAAGATCATTTTCACGATTCTTGTTCTCGTCGTTGCTCGTCTCGCAGCCCACATTACGATTCCGGGGGCAGACGTAGAAAAGATTAAATTCCTTCTCGAAAATCAGAACCAAGGATCGGCCTTAGCGGTCTTCTCTCTTCTGACAGGAGGAGCGATGGAACGATTCTCAATCGTTCTTATGGGATTAACCCCCTACATTAATGCATCGATTATCATGCAATTGTTAGGAGTAGTAGTTCCTTCTCTTGAAAATCTCAAAAAAGAAGGAGAACAAGGACAAAAGAAAATCAACCAATATACACGACTCCTTACCATTCCACTCGCCTTTGTGCAGAGTTACGGAATGATGGCCTTGCTCAACAAGTTCTCACCAGGAGGTGCGATTGTAGATGTAACTGATGTGGCAACAATCCTACCAATGATGGTAGTAGCGACAGCAGGAACGGTCTTTATGATGTGGCTCGGAGAGCTTATTACAGAGAAAGGAATTGGAAATGGAATCTCACTTTTGATTTTTGCAGGTATCGTAGCAACGGTTCCAACGCAAATTGGAGGAGCGTTTCAGGCAGCAGAAATGCCAGTGATTCTCTCACTTATCATTGCGACACTTGGACTGACAATCTTCATTATCTACGTATCAGAAGCGGATAGACGAGTCCCTGTCGTGTATGCGACACGGCGACTGGGAGGACAACAGAAGTCTTTTCTTCCACTCAAAATCAACCAAGCCGGAATGATTCCGATCATTTTCGCGGTGTCACTCGTGAGTTTGCCATCTATCTTGGCACAATTTTTCTCACAATCAGCGTCACCAGTGTTGCAAAGCATTGCAGACTTTTCATTGAAATACCTCAATCCAGGATCTCCAACATTCTGGTACAACGTGTTCTACGGAGCACTTATCTTCGGATTTACATACTTCTATGTCTCTATTGTTTTTGAACCAAAGAAGGTGGCGGAGAACATTCAGAAACGCGGAGGATTTATCCCAGGATACCGACCAGGACCTGAGACTGAGAAATTCTTGGACGAAACCACACAGAGACTTTGCTTCTGGGGAGCTTCCTTTTTGACAGCGGTTGCCGTTGTTCCACTTATCTTCGAACGATGGATTTCAGGAGGATCAAACGCGATCTCACTCTTCATCTCCGGAGCCGGAATGATTATTGTGGTGGGGGTTATTCTCGACTTGATTCGACGAATCAACGCACAGCTCGTGATGCATGATTACGACAAATTGTAGGCATTACGAAAGACAAAAATCCCCTTGTCATTCCGACCGAAGCGGAGGAATCCCTTCTTTTATCGATGGTGGATATCGGCAGGACTGTTCTTTTTATAATTAAAAAGAACCAAAAACTTTTGGGGAGAAAAAACTCGCTCGTGTGCTATTAAATAGTTGCTGAGTCCTGTTGACGCTCAAACACGGTTTCTCCCCAAACCCCAAAGGGATAGCAAATTCGGCGATTCGGATTTGGAATGACTGTTTATATATTTTTAATATTTAAGGAGAGAATTATGGAATTGAAAGGAGGGGGATTTTTAATTACACTTCTCCCACATGAAAAAATACTGGTTCAAACAAAAACAAACGGGCTATGGATTCGTTCCTGCAACATGGGAAGGGTGGACATCTACGGTTATTACACTCGTTCTCATTATCATTATAGGGAGAGTGAACAACCTCTTTACCGCAACGATGACAGGGGATGATGTTTTTCAGTTCCTCGTGGACCTTGTTATTCTCGTAGTCCTTTTTATCATCTTCATTCGCAACCGAGTAGAAGGGGGAGTTAAGTGGCAAAAAAACGAACAAGAAAAATGAGCATCCAATATATGGCGCAAGCACAAGCCCATGTGGACGGGATTTTAGAAGCCCTTGTTCCGCAGATTTTAGTTACAGGGGTAAGTGAAAAAGAGGTAGCGGATAAGCTGGAACAAGCTATTTGCAATAAGGGAGAATTTGAACTCGCCTTTCCTATTATCTGTGCCTTCACAGAGGGGGCAGCAGAGCCTCATCATGAACCACGAACTGATCGTTCTTTAACCGCCGGAGATATCATCCTGCTTGATTGTGGAGCGAAATATAAAGGCTGGTGTTCGGACGTAACCCGTATGTTTTCGCTTGGAAAACCTTCTGCAGAATTTAAAGAAAAATATGAGAAAGTCCTTCGGATTCACGAAGCGGCATTACCACAATTTCTTCCTGGAAAAAAAGTAATAGAGCTTGATCAATTTGTCCGTGAGCAACTGGGTGAAGATGAAAAATACTTCGTCCATGGACTCGGGCACGGAGTAGGACAAGAGGTGCACGAAGAACCGAGGATTACATCTGTTTTCAAAAAAACAGCGCCCCCGAAAGTGCCCGCAACACTTGAAGAAGGCATGGTGGTAACCTGTGAGCCAGGGTTGTATTACCCAGAAAAATTTGGAATTCGTATCGAGGACATCTTCATTATTCGCAAAGAAGGACCAGAGATGCTGAGCAAAACAAGTCGCGCGCTCCGCGTTCTGAAATCTTAATTTTGTGTGAAGTTGCCTCGTTGTGAAGAGTGAGGAAATCCTGAGAATGACCCGCAATGGGGCAATGTCTTTCGGCAAAAAATAAGAAGTTTCTCATCACAGTTCACAGGGCCATGAATGTGACATTTTTGCGATACCAAGCGCTGAACGCTTTTTTCAAAGGGGATTGGGAAGCGGTTTTTCACGCATCACTGAAAGATTTTCAGGAATGCAGAATTGATAAGAAAGGTATCGAATGTTTTTTCTCACGCCGAGGAGACATTGTCCCAGAACAGGAAATGGAAAAACTTGAGGCGTGTGGCGCGCGCATTCTTATCCAAGGAGAAAAAGACTTCCCTCCGCAACTCGCCCACATCCCGTCGCCCCCAGTTATCTTATTTCTGCGAGGGGAGCTGACGCCAGAGGACTTCCCCTCTCTGTCGGTGGTGGGGTCACGCAATATTTCTTCTTATGGGAAGCGAGCATTGGAAGACATTGTCAGCAACGTTGCAAGGAAGGGAATCACCATTGTTTCGGGATTAGCACTGGGAGCAGATGCACTGGCACACAAAGTCGCCATTGAGAATGGGGCCCGTACGATTTGTGTCTTGGGCAATGGAATCGACTTTCTCTATCCCACCCAAAACAGAGCCTTTGGAGAAAAGCTTTTGAAAGAAAACAAAGGCGCTGTGATCTCAGAATTTCTTCCTGGAATAGAAGCGCGCCCAGAACACTTCCCGATTCGCAATCGAATCGTGGCAGGACTGTCGCAAGCAACACTGGTTGTGGAGGCACAGGAGAGCTCAGGAAGTCTGATTACTGCTCAATTGGCGAATGACCAAGGAAAGGATGTATTCGCCGTCCCAGGGGAGATTTTTGCCCCCAATTCGGCAGGAACGAACCAACTCCTTCTCAATGGAGAAGCAACCCCTGCCTTGTCAGGTGAGCAGATACTTCAAACATTCGGGATTGAGAATTTATCAGAGCAGAAAAATGCCCGCAGACGAATTCCTACAACCGATACAGAATCAGAAATATTAACCCTCTTTGGTGACGAACACCGAATGCACATAGACGATCTCATTCGCCATTCAGAACTCTCGGGATCGGTCATCAGTGCCAATCTCTCTATCATGGAGATAAAGGGCTTGGTGAAACAATTAGGAAATCAGGTGTATGCAAAAAATGTGTAGTAATTTTCGATTACTCATTCACGTCCGAGCGAAGCTCTTCCCTCGGGGTCGAGGACCGATTTTAAAACACACCTTTGTCATCCCGACTGAAACGGAGGGATCCCTCGGCTCCGCTCGGGATGACAAGAAAATAGAATTTAAATTATGAATCAACATTTCTTCTTATCTTCCAAAATAAAAACAACGCTTCTCATCATCGGGGTGGCACTTTTTTCTTTTCTCGTAGGACAAACTTCAATTTCTCAAAAAAAAACCGAGGTGAAAATTCAAAAAATCCGGCCAGAAATCTCTCTCGTACAGCTCAAAAGCATTGTCGGAGATTCACTCTCATTAAACATCTCCGGTCCGGTTCGTATCCTCTGGGCAGGAGAAAACTTGGTAGAAAATGATGGAGATTTCAAAATCCCCTTGTCTCAACTTCCCACCGAAAACGATTTGAAATACACCCAATTTCCATACACCGGAAATGCAAAAACGATGAAGTTTTATCCATCTGATTCTTACTTCGCACGGGGCGTAGAGGTGCGATATCGGCGTTTCTTTCGCACAAAAACATCTGCCATCGAGGCAGGATTTATTCCGAGTAAAGGCGTGAAGTAGTTTTTCCGTTTGACCTTATTTTCTAAATGGGGTATAATGTCCTGATTTATTTCATTTCACATGGCAAAAATTGTCGACGCAACCGAAGGATATAGTCCGTTAGAAAATTCCGACAGAGGGAAAGAGCAAGAGCTCACCCCGAAGGAACAAGCGGAGAAGGAATTAACATTCTCAAAAAATGTATCGATCGCAGAGATCCAAAAGAATCTCGGAAATGCGATAGACAAAGATGATGTGTCAATGGATGAACTCAAGGATTCAGATAAAATTGATGACATTGTTGACAGTGTTTCAGACAAAACGAAGAAAATGCTAGAAGACGTGAATGATCAGCTAAAGAGAAATGCTCCTCGTGCAATAACAAAGAATATTTACGAACTTGGAGGAAAATTTGCGATTGATCGAATTATGGACAACACCGCCAACGGATTTGCTTCTGCAGAAATCGGAGCGACTAATTTAAAAAATATTGAGGATTCAGAACAAACAATTCTCAGGCAATTTGAAAAAGAAAGAACAGCAAATGAAAACATTCTCAAACGCCAAGCTACGCTTGCGACACCCTTGGAGAAATTTAATAAAACAGTAGATATCGCACCTCGATGGCTTCAGTCAACAACGTTAGTTGGAGGAAGTGCGGGAGTCGGATTTTTAGTTGGTGGACCATTGGGACTTTTGGCAGGAGCCGGACTTGGATACGCTGCTAAAAAATGGAGAAAAAAGATAGAAAAAAAGCAACGTTCTCATCAAGAAGAAAAAGGAGAAGTATATATGAATATTTCTGATGAACTACGAACAGCGCTTGAAAACAAGCTCGCAATCCTAAAAGATAGTGCGAAAGATATTAAAGAAGAAGGAGAAGCACAACGACAAGCGGCGGAGGATTTGATTCTTGCGAAGATGGACTTAGCAGAAAATGATCCAAAGGAACAAACAGAACTTATTGAAGCGCTTATGAGTATTCAATCAGGAGAAAAAAGTAAGGACCACGTAAAGAAGTTTTACCCAGGAGCAAGTGCTCAAGAAAAGGTGCATATGTACGAAGCGGTAAAACAAATTCCATGGTTGTCTGATCGCGCGAGTGTAAAACGAAATCTTGAACAAGCAAAGGCACAAGCAGACTCAGTACGAGCTTCTGCTGAAAAGCAAGAAGAGAAATTCCTTGGGAAATTCGAAGGAGCAAACTTTGAAATGAAGGATTTTGAGGCGGTTCAAAACCTGCAAGCAGCACCGCTTGTTGGAGGAGGAGATAAAGTGGCAGTATTTGACACTATTCGCCCTTCAGACAAAGAGGTTACTCAAAACGATCTCATTAACTCAATGCGATCAGACCTTACGTTTGCCTCTAAAAAAGACGACCTCAAAGCAGCGCTTTCAGCGGATGACATACAGGGTCTCTTGGGAGTGGCAGAGTCTACACATTTACTCTATACGTTGAATTATCTTTTCAGTGAACCAGGATTGCTTCTTCTTTTGTCACCAACAACAAAGCAAAAAATGCTTACGTGGTTGCAGAAAGAAGATGAAAAATACCGAGCTTCAGAAGTAGGAGCAGAAGAAGGAACATACCTCCAACGGGAATACTGGAATGATATCGAAGGAGACAATGGACTTCTTAAAGAAGGAGGGAAATTGTTCTCAGAAATGAAGGCAGAAAACTTCGATGAAAACTTTGTGAAGACCTTTGACGAAAAAATGAATAAGATTCCAGATCTTGAACGAAAGCATGGAGCCATTCTTGAAAAATGTTTGAAAAAAGGAAAAACAGAAATAAAAAAAGAAAACCTAAACCAAGATATTGCAAAATCTTTGGATGACGCAGAGCAAGTTAAGTTAATTGAAAAATTAGAAGAGGTGGCTGCAATATTTGAAAAGAAAGAAGGGGGAAAACTTTTTGATCTCAAGGCAAAATGGACAGAATGGAAAGAACTAAAAGAAGGTGGAAAAACATTTTCTCAATACCAAAAGGAGATTGGAGACCAAACAGACGAATTGAAAAAAGCGGAAAAAGCTTATGAAAGAGCTCCGGCCATGGACCGAGGAGTTGCTAATCCAGAAAAACCACTCCTTCGGGGGGCGGCGGAGGATGCAAAAACAGCACTTGATGAGCTAGTGGGGAAACGAGCAATACTTGTTTCAAAATTAACGGGTGATGAATCTATAGAAAAAAGAACAAACGAAATCGCTGAATTCTTTAATGTTACGGCCCCTGGAATCAAATTCCACAAGGGATTAGAACTGAAAGACGGAGCGGTTACAGCGGTTCCATTCTTCAAACGAATTCACGCAAATCTATTTAAAGAATTCGAACACGAAACAGAAGACAAGATTTTGAAAGTATGGGAACAAAATGATCCCCTTAAAACGATTACATCGCTTCAAAAAAGAGCGGGAGCTGTAAAAGTTAATATGATCGATAAAGCAGACTCTATGTATGAACTCCGTTTCCCTTCAGACTTAGGAGCGAGTGAAGAAAAGGAGCTAAACATTACAAGTAATACAACTGACAAGGTGGTGGAACTCGAAAATAATGACCTCCTCGTTCGAATCGCAAGTCCTTGTGTAAACAAAGGAACAGAAGGGGGCAAATTGGATCTCGTGAAGAATGCAATAGTGTATACTAAAGCTGCTGACGGAAAGCTTTCAGACGCCCGTCATGCTATCGTTTCTAACATTACTCTTACAGCATAATGACAACAACAACACCCGCTTTCGATGAACTCGTTCTCTGGTTTCTTGACCAAAAAGAAATTCCAGCGGCTATCAAAGAAGATTTTACAGAACATCTTTTAGAAATTGGTGGATTTGACGCAGAAGCACTTATTTTTATGGGGATGGTTATAGATGCACTCGAAGCAAAATCAACAGAAGATATGAATTATTACCAAGAGCAATTGGACAAAGTACAGGCTCTGTTGGCACTTGAAAACGATCCAGCAACATCTCTTCAAATTAAGGACCTAAAAGACGCAAAAGAACAAATTGAACTTCGATCAACTCGATTTATCGAACGATGTCAAAAACACTTTGCAGAAGAAAATATGAAAGCAGAGCAATCAGAAAAAGATTCAGATTCAGATGCCGTTGAAGCGTTAAAAGAATCAATGTAATTATTTAAAATAATGAAAAACCTTTTCCACCAACACATTCACCAAGACGCAAAATTTGTTTTTCAAAACAATATTATAGACAAGGCAAAAGGCGTTGCAGAAGAGGCCTATGATGCTGTGAAAAATGTTTTCACAGGAACAACAGACGGTCGATTTCGGGATACCCTAGAAGAAGCAATAAAAGAGAATCCAGAGCTGAAAGAAGGAGAGGAACGGATGATTTCTTTTGAGATGAAAGACGGGACCGAGACCGTTCGTGTTACGGTATGGCTCGAAGAACCAGCAGAAAACTTTTGGTCAGCAGATCAACCTTTTCGTGGAGGGATTGTGAAAAATGTACAAGTAGAAGGACAAGCGTATCCAGAGCTTGATTCAGACGAATTCAAGAGTTTTGATGGGATTTATTTTGAAAAGCTTGAAGATGGAAACTACGAAGTTTATTACACAAAGGGAGCAGACAAAAAGAATGAAACACTGACTCCAAAGCAACTTGAGGAAAAAATCCTCCCGCTTTATAGAAAAAGACTCGAAGAAGCCCAAAAAGCCTACGAAGAAAAGGAAACTGATGCAGTGAAATACGGAGCCCTTCAACAAGAAAAAAGAAACCTCGGACAAGAAGTAGAAGCCCAACAGGCAACAAAAGCACTCGAAAAGGACTTACTTGGTTAAGGTGCTACCCTCGGTAGTTCGGTGCTTCTTTCAAGATAGACACATCATGGGGATGTGATTCTTTGATTCCAGAACCCGTGATCCGAACGAATTGTGCTTTCTTTTGGAAATCAGCAATATCTTTGGCTCCATTATATCCCATAGAACTTCGCACCCCTCCGCAGAGTTGGTAGATTTCAGCTTTTGCTTCGCCTTTGAAGAGAATCTTTCCTTCAATTCCTTCCGGAACGAGTTTCTCATCAGCGACGTTCGCTTGGGCATATCGTTCTTTCCCACCCTTGAGCATGGCTGCCATTGATCCCATTCCTCGATAATATTTGTAGGTTTTTCCTCCAGAGTAAATCATTTCTCCAGGGGCTTCCGAGGTTCCCGCTAAGAGTGATCCAATCATAATGCAGCTTGCGCCTCCTGCGAGTGCTTTGGCAACATCTCCTGAGTATCGGACACCTCCATCAGCGATGATAGGAATCTTGTGTCGGGCTGCGACTTCAGCAACATCCATAACAGCGGAGAGTTGAGGAACTCCGACTCCTGCAATAATTCGAGTTGTACAAATAGACCCCGGTCCAATTCCAACCTTAAGTCCGTCGGCCCCAGCTTTAATCAAAGCTTCAGCGGCTTCTGGACTGGCAATGTTTCCAGCGATAACATCTACTTTTGGAAACTTTTCTTTTACGTATTTCACACAATCGATAACTCCTTTTGAATGTCCGTGCGCGGTGTCAACAATAAGGACGTCTACACCTGCTTTTACGAGTTTTTTCACTCGCTCGTCTCTATTGTGCGCCGGTCCAACAGCCGCAGCAACGATTAATCGCTTATATTTGTCTTTTGAGGCGTTTGGAAACTCTTCATTACGTTCTATATCTTTTCGGGTCAAAAGAGCGCTCAGCGTACCGTCTTTGCTTAGCATGAGGAGTTTAGAATGCTTGGATTCTTCAAGAATGTCATTCGCAGCAGAGAGAGAAATTTCTCCGGTCGCGGTTAAGAGATCCTTGAGCTCGGTCATCCTTTCCTCCACGGTGCAGTTTTCGTGTTTTTGAAGATAATCATTTCGAGAAATCATCCCAACCACCTTTGTTTCCAACGTCCCATCTTCTGTGATAGGAATTGATTTGAAGTGTCGATCCTTTCGAACCTGAATCACATCAGCGATTGTATTTTTTGGAGAAAGTACGAGTGGTTCACGAATAAATCCGTTCTCGAATCGTTTCACCCTCTTCACCATGTCCGCTTGTTCATCGGGATCACAGTTCTTATGAATAACTCCAATTCCTCCGTGAAGTGCCATAGTGATGGCCATTTGATCTTCAGTTACCGTATCCATTGCGGCCGATACGAGGGGGATATTGAGTTCCACATTTCGAGAGAACTTCGTTTTAAGGCTTACCTCCTTTGGCAATATTTCAGAATACTGCGGTACGAGAAGTACATCGTCGAAAGTGAGAGCGAGGGGAATGTCTTTCATGTTTGTGAAAAATTTCGTGAACCCTAGCAAAGGATCACTCTAATGTCAATGTTTGGGAACGATTTTTGGAAGAATCTTTATTCAGCCACCTTTCCTCCGGCCTTTTCTACAGCGGCTTTCGCTGTTTTTGAAATCAAAAGTTCAGCTCCAATTTCGAGTTTCTTTGTCAGTTCTCCTTCTCCCAAAATCTTCACTTTTCCGTCATTCTTTCCAGTGATCTTGTGTGCAAGAAGTGTTTCAAGAGTTACCTTTTCTCCGTCTTTGTAGAAATGTTCAATAACTTCGATGTTTACCGCAAAGGTCTCAACTCGGTTCGGATTTCGGAATCCTCGTTTCTTTGGCATCCGTTGAATCAATGGAGTTTGTCCTCCTTCAAAACCAAGACGAACACCTCCACCAGCTCGGCAGTTTTGTCCATTACACCCTCGTCCAGCAAAGGTTCCTTTCGTAGCGTTTCCTTGACCCTTTCGCATTCGGTCTTTTTTCGCTTGTTTTGGTTGCAGTTCGTGTAATTTCATGGCTATTTTTTAGCGGTAGGTTTTTTTGCCGGTGCTTTCTTAGCAATCGGCTTTTTTGCAGGAGCCTTCTTCGCCTCTGCTTTCTTTTCAGGTTTCACTTCTTCTTTTGTTGTTTCCTCTTTCACCTCTTCCTCTTTTACTTCTGTTCCGTATGGAGCTTTGTTTTGCATTGCTTGGAGCGCTTTAATTGTTGCAACGGCAACATTCAATTTGTTTCGAGATCCGTGTACTTTTGAGAGCACGTTCTTCACTCCAGCCAATTCCAATATTCGTCGAACCGCACCTCCTGCAATCACTCCCTTTCCTTCTGGAGCTGGAAAGAGAAGCACTCGAGATGATTTAAATGTTGAATTCATTTCGTGAGGAATTGTTCCGTTAAAGATGGGAACATTGATCAAGTTTCGTTTCGCTTGAGCAACGGCTTTTTGAATACCCACCATAACCTCGGCAGATTTTCCAACACCAAATCCAACACGTCCTTTTTGGTCTCCGATAACAACAGAGATTCGGAATCTCAATCGTCGTCCTCCGGATACCACTCGCGTAACACGATCGATCTGAAGAATTGCTTCCTCAAACTCTTTTGGTTCTCTTTTTTGATTTCGTCGTCCTCCGCCTCGTCGGCCACCACCACGTTGTGGTCGGTCTCCGCCTCGGCCGCCTCGTTGCTCATCTTTCTTTGGTTCTGCTTTTTTTTCTTCTGCCTTCGGTTCTTCCTTCACCGCTTCGGTTGCAGGAACTTCGGCTACAACAGGCGTTGTAGTTTCTTTTTCTTCAGCAGGAGTCGTGTTTTCGTCAGTCATTTTTTACAATTAAAACTTAAGACCGCCTTTTCGAGCGGCATCGGCAAGGGCCTTAACATTTCCATGGTAGGCAAAACCATTTCTATCAAAAGCAACGGTTGTTACTTTTTTCGCTTTCGCGAGTTCGGCAATTTTCGTACCGACTTCTTCAGCGGCTTTAATACCGGTTGATTTCAATTTTAATGCAGAGGTTCCGCATACCACCTTTCCAGTTGCATCGTCCACAATTTGCGCATACACGCTTGTATTAGAACGGAAGACAACGAGTCTCGGCGCTCCAGAGGCGCGAGCACGAACATGTGTTCTGTTTGCGCGTGAGGCTTGTCGAAATTGTTTTTCTTGTGCTTTCATGGTTAGGCTTTTTTGGCGACAGATTTCCCAGCTTTTCGAGCGATGTGCTCGTCTGAGTATTTAATTCCTTTTCCTTTATATGGTTCTGGTGGTCGGAATGATCGAATCTCAGCAGAGACTTGTCCAACAAGTTGTTTGCTAATTCCAGAAACAGTAAAGATGTTTTGGCTCTTTTCTTCAAAGACTATTGTTATTCCTTCGGGAAGGTCGTAGATAACAGGGTGAGAGAATCCAAGATTCAGCTCCAAGGTAGTTCCTTTGAGCATCGCTCGATATCCAACCCCCTTAATCTCAAGCGTCTTTGAGAACCCAGTTGAAACACCTTCGATGGCGTTTCGGATAAGGTTTCGGTACAGACCGTGCCTGGCACGTGCTGATTTAGAATCATTTTTTCGTGTCACAATCACTTCACCGTCTTTGATTTCAACAGCAACATATTCTGTTTCAAAGGTAAGTGACTGTTCTCCCTTTGGTCCCTTTGCTACAAAAGTGTTTCCATCAAGGCGAACCTCGACTCCTTCTGTAATTGGTACCGGTAATTTTCCAATTCTTGACATGATTAGCTGATTTCACAGATTAATTCTCCTCCAATTTTTTTTGCCCGGGCTTCGTATCCCGTCATCATTCCCTGAGAAGTTGAAACGATTGCAATTCCGAATCCATTACATACTTTTTGAATCTCATCGGCCTTTGTGTAAATACGTTGTCCGCATTTTGAAACACGAGTTAACGTCAGTTTCTTTTCTGGAAGCTCAAGTACGAGCTCCGGAAATTTTCCAGAATCATCTTTTTTAACAGATGTAAGGAATTCGTTTTTCTTCATCACCTTCGCGATAGCCTCCTTTTGTTGTGAATAAGGCATTACAACATCAGATTTTCGCGCCATTTGGGCGTTTCGGATACGAGTCAGGAAGTCGGCAATAGGGTCTACCATGTTTTTTACCAAGAAGATTTACGAACACCAGGAATTTGAGCTTTTTCGGCCAGCTCTCGAAAGCAGCAACGACAGACTCCAAAGTCTCTCATGTATCCTTTTGGCCTTCCACAGAGACTACAACGATTGTAGGCTCGTGTTGAAAGCTCAACTTTTCGGCCCTCTTTTTTTGCAAGGAGGACACGCTTCATGAACTTTTGAGACTTGAGAACAATTGCTTTTCGGGCCATGTTTATAATTTAGCTAGTAGGAGCGTGAGGTTTTTTAAAAGGAAAATCGAAACTTGCGAGCAATGCACGAGCTTGGTCGGCATCGTCAGTAGTTGTAACAATCGTTACCTCCACTCCGTGGATCTTTCGCGAATCCTCTGGTTGCACTGCTTCAGGGAAGACAGTGTGGTCAGGAAATCCAAGAGAACAGTTTCCACTTCGGTCGAAGATGTTTCTCTTCACACCACGGAAATCTCGTACACGTGGGTAAACCACGTGGATAAGTTTATCAATAAAGTTGTACGCATCCTTTCCCCGGAGCGTTACAGAAACTCCAACAGGACTTCCTTCTCGAAGTTTGAAGTTCGAAACAGAGACTTTTGATTTTCGCACTATTGGGCTTTGCCCAGAGAGGAGTTTTAAATTTTCTTCAACAAAAGAAAAATCCTTACTTCCTACCCTTTGTAGGTATGATCCCATTCCAATATTAATACAGACCTTTTCAATCTGTGGAATTTGCATTGGGTTTTTAATACCAAGCTCTTTCCCGAGAGTAGCTTTTATCTCGGTGTTAAATCGCTCGTATAAGGTTTTCACTTTTGTCATCGTTATTTTTTATCAGGGGTTGATTCTGCTTTTGCAGTTTTTTTCTTTTTTGCTGTTTGTGCGATTACTTCTCCAGACTTTCTGGCGATACGCACCTTGTCATTTCCCTCCATCTTGAATCCAATTCGTGTTGGCTTTCCAGACTTAGGATCAGCGATAGCAACGTTTGAAATGTGGATTGGAGCAAAGAACTCAATTCGTTCTCCTGCTGTTTCTCCTCGTTTTTTCACGTGTTTTATGTGCTTGTTTACTCCTTGCACAGTCACTCGTTCTCCAGAAATCTTTGTAATTTTTCCAGTTTTTCCACGGTCTTTCCCCGCGAGAATTATTACGGTATCATTTACTTTTACTTTCATGGTTTAGAGTACTTCAGGGGCAAGAGAAATAATTTTTTGGTATCCCTTTGCTCGGAGCTCACGGGCGATTGGCCCGAAAACACGAGTTCCTTTTGGTTGTCCGTCTTCGTTGATAATCACAACAGCGTTTTCATCGAAACGAAGAGAAGATCCATCAGGTCGTTTAATAGGTTTTATTTGTCGAACGACGACTGCCTTCTGCACAGATTTCTTTTTTACCACTCCTTTTGGAGCCGATTCTTTAACCGAACAGACGATAACATCTCCGATTTGTGCGTAACGTCGTTTTGATCCGCCAAGCACTTTGATGCACATAACTAGTTTAGCACCAGTATTATCTGCAACACGAAGACGGGTCATGTGTTGAATCATTTCGTTGTCTTTGGGTCAATAAGCGTCCAAGATTTCATTTTTGAAAGTTTTCGGCATGGCGTGATCACCACGTTGTCGCCTTCTTTCACGTCAAATCCGTCGTTTTGTACGAGGAAGTTTGTTGTTACTCGGTATTGTTTTTTGTACTTCGGATGAGTTCGGTATTCGTTGACTGCAACTTTTACCGTTTTCTCTCCAGAGATTTTCACAACCGTTCCTTGTTTAGTAATCATTTGGTTTTGGGTGTGTTAGCAACTACTACTACTTCTTCGGCGTTCTTGTTCGGAGCACCGAGGAGTGTAAGAATCTGAGCAACAAGTTGTCGAAACTTCTTGACTTGCGCGACATTTTGATTCTTTCCTGTTTTTACAGAAAATCGAGCTACCGCTAGATCACGACGAGCCTTCGCGAGTTCCTTCGCGAGCTTTTTCGGTGTGAGTTGTCGGAGTTCTTGAATCTTCATTGTTTAGATTTCGTTGGTAATTATTTTGCAATTGATGGGAAGCTTATAGGTTGCAAGCTTTAACGCTTCTTTCATAAGCTTTGGATCTGCTCCTGCCATCTCGAAGATGATTTTCCCAGGAAGCACTTGTGTCACCCATTTATCGGGCGCTCCTTTTCCGGATCCCATTGGAACTTCGGCCCCTTTTGCCGTGAGAACTTTGTCTGGAAACACTCGAATCCAGATTTTTCCTCCACGTTGTACAGCTCGTGCGATTGTTCGACGAGCGGCTTCTATTTGACGAGCGGTTACTTCTCCGCCAGAGACTGCCTTAATGGCAATTTCTCCAAAAGCTATACTGCTTCCTCGCGTTGCGATCCCTTTACTCTGGGATCTGAGGCGATGAATTTTTCGAAACTTTGTTCGTTTTGGTTGTAGCATTTTTAGGTCAAAAAGCTGCGGGATTTTATGGATAAAAAGATTGTTGTCAAGCACTTTTTCGCCTGTTTTTGTACCTTTTTTTGAGATCTATTTTTCCCCCGAAAGAAAAAGCACTCGACAAAGGATTTCTTCCTCCGTACAATTTAGACAAATATGAAAAAAATAGTCCTCGGATTCGTGCTGGCATTTGCTGTTTTTTCGCTCCAAACAGGGATCCCCAGTGTTTTTGCAGAGGGGGACGATGATCATGGTCATGATAGAGAGAAAATAGGAATCCTTCCTAGTCCGGATCACACAGTGGGTGATGATCAGGTTGCAACCGTAACCTGTGCAGAATTCATTGCGAATCCATCAGAAAATGCAAAAAAAATAACCCTTGGAAACAAAATAAAAGGAGGGTGTGTAGAGTTGTCAGACATCCCGTTTCTTGTCATTCATCTTATCGACATTTGTACAAAATTAGCCGGAACAATTGCGGTTATCTTCCTCCTCTATGCAGGATTTCAAATGATTGTGAGTGGAGTGTCCGATGACAGGGAAGCCGCAAAAAATACGATTAAATACGCACTTACGGGACTTGTTGTGAGTTTCTTGGCGTGGGTAATTGTGAATTTGGTGCAGGTGCAATTAACAAGCTAAGAACTTCTTCTATTTCAAGAGGGGGGAGAACGTTCTTTTTATAACGAAATAAACCAATTCCGATAAGCGAGACAAAAAAACTCGCTGACATTGACAGAGCACAATATTGCCGAGTCCCGATGACGCTCAGACAGGTTTCGTCCCCAAACCCCCAGCGGATAGCAATTTTGAATACCTAAAAGGTGTCCTCAAAAAATCTGCAATCCAAAATCTGAATTCCCAAATTTACCTCTTACACTGTTATTTCGTTGAGTTTGTCGTTTTTGAATACCAATCCGTGGTACACCCATACTTTGATTCCAATTGATCCGTATGTTGTTGGAGCTGTCGCAGTAGCGTAATCAATGTTTGCTCGGAGTGTGTGAAGTGGAACTGTTCCATATGTGTATTCTTCTCGTCGAGCGATATCAACACCGTTTAGTCGTCCTGCGATTGCAATCTTAATTCCCTTTACGCCCGCATCTTTTGCTCGATCAACAGCCATCTTGGCTACTCGTCGATATGGAAATCGTTTTTCAACTTGGTCTGCAATAGATTGTGCAACAAGTTGTGCATTTCCGTCTGGTTTTCGTACTTCTTGAACAGACACCTCGAAGATATCGTTGAATTTTTCCCCGAGTTCTTTTGAAAGTTCTGTAATAGATTCCCCACCTCGACCAATAATAATTCCTGGTTTTGCAGCGTATACAATCGTTGTGATCTTTCCTGCGCTTCGGTGAATTTCCACCTTTGCCACTCCAGCTGGTTTTAGTTTCTCTTCCAAGAATTTGCGAATCGCAACATCTTGTAGGAATTTTTCTTTGAAATCTCGATCCGCGAACCATTTAGAGTCCCAGCTTCGAGTAATTCCGATACGGAGCGAATGTGGTGAAACTTTTTTTCCCATAAATTATTTCTTTTCTAAGGTAACAGAAATGTGCGTTGTTGGTTTTGCGAGAGGAAGCGCACGTCCTCGTGTAGAAGGCAAGAACCGTTTCCAGACCTGTCCTTTGTTAACAATAACTTCTTTAATCTTTAAATTTTCTCGTTTCATGTCGTCGTTCTTTTCTGCGTTTTGTGCGGCAGAAAGGATTACTTTATAAAACATAGCGGCCGCTTTCTTTGGAGTAAACTTCAAAGTAGTAAGCGCCTCAACGACATCTTTTCCACGGACCAAACCAGCAACTACGTTTGCTTTCTTTGGTGAGATTCGAATTTTTCTAAGATGGGCTTTCATGATTCTTTAAATTATTTAGCGAGTTTACCTCCGTGTGCTCGGAATCGCCGAGTAGGAGAGAATTCTCCAAGTTTGTGTCCAACCATAGACTCATTGCAGAACACAGGAATGTGCTCCTTTCCGTTGTGAACTCCGAAGGTGTGTCCTACGAATTCAGGGGTAATGGTACAACTTCGAGACCAAGTCTTAATGACTTTTTTTTGTCCAGAGTCGTTCATTGCGGTTACCTTCTTGATAACTCGTGGGTCAACGTATGGTCCTTTTTTAGATGATCGAGGCATAGTTTAGAGAGGTTATTTCTTCTTCGCTCTGTGTCGAGAACGAAGGATTAACTTATCGTTAGTTTTGTTTTTTCGAGTTTTCACTCCCAATGCTGGAGCTCCCCAAGGAGTTTTTGGGTGTTTCATTCCAATAGGACAACCACCTTCTCCTCCTCCATGTGGATGGTCGTTCGGGTTCATTGCTTTCCCTCGAACATGAGGTCGTCGTCCTTGATGCCGAACACGACCAGCTTTTCCGATACGGATAAGAGAGTGTTCATCATTAGAAACAATTCCAATTGTGGCAAAATTTGTCTTTGTTATCAGTCTGATCTCACCAGAGTTGAGCTCTACTTGAGCCTTGTCTCCATCGAGTGAGATAAGTGTTGCGCTCTGACCAGCAGAACGAACGGCTTGTCCTCCTCTCTTTTCTTTAATTTCAACATTAAAGATTGAGAATCCAACAGGGATATTCTGGATTTGCATTCGGTTTCCATCTTTTGCTTTTGCCTTCGTATCAACAATGACTTCGTCTCCAACCTTCGCCCCTTTGTGAGCAAGGAAGTAACGACGATCACCGTCTTTAAAAAGCAGGAGTAAAATATGTGCTGTTCGTTTTGGATCGTATTCAATCGCTTCGATTTTTCCTGGGATACCCAATTTCTCGGTCCCATTGAAGTCCACTATTCGGTAATGACTTCGCGTTCCTCCTCCTCGGTGACGAATAGAGATTGTCCCGTGAGATCGTCCGGTAACTTTGTTTGATTTCTTCAAGAGAGATTTACGTGGCTTCCCTTTTGCAAGCTCAGAAGTGTCGACGTAACTCATGTCACGTTGTCCGTTCGTATTCGGTTTTAAGATTCGAAGTCCCATTATTTAAAGGCGTTAAAATCAAGCGTGCCTCCTTTCGCGAGGGTGATAGTTGCTTTTTTAAGTGGCGCTCGTTTTCGAGCTTGTTTTCCACGTTGAACCTGTTTGAATTTCTCAGGAAGGTTCGTGATGTTTACTTTCAAAACCTTTGCTCCATAAAAATCGAGTAAAGCTTTTTTCACATCGTCTTTTGTTGCGTCGTTGTGCACAGCAAAACAAAATTTATCTTTCATTGCCACGGTTTTTTCCGTAACGATTGGTTGGATCAATACGTCTTGAGTGGCTATCATTTTTTGTCAGTCGTTAGAAAGGTGTCTTCTGTTTTCGCTAATGCGTCCGCAACAAAACAGATCTTCTCTGCCCACAATGCATCAAGTGGATTGAGGTAAGAAGCCAAAATAGTTTTTACGTTTGGAATGTTTGATACAGATTTTCGGAGCACATCGTCTCGTTCTGGCAAAACAAAAAGGTATTTCTTTGCTTCCGGAAGTTTTCCCAAAAGAGAAACAAATGCTTTTGTCTTTGGTTCTTTCGAAGTAAATCCTTCAAGAGAGAAAATAGCTTTTTCGTTCGCTTTTACTGTCAAACTTGAGAAAAGGGCAGCTCGTCGTTCTTTCTGTGGCATCGCTTTGCTGAAGTTTTGTACGTTCCGTGGTCCATGTGAAGCCGCTCCACCCCGAAGAAGTGTTGTGCTCATCGCTCCCCGTCGAGCTCGTCCAGTTCCTTTTTGTCGGAATGCTTTTTTGGTTGTTGCGTTTACTTCTCCTCGTGTTTGAGAGTGAGCAACGTTGAGTCGTCTGTTTGCAAGTCGAAGCACTACGGCTCGATGCATAAGATCAGGATTGATTTTAGCTTCAAAGATTTCCTTCGAAGCGTTCACATCTCCTTTTTTCGTTCCCGTATTATCGTAGAGATCAAATTTCATTATCCTCGTAAAAATATAAAGCTATTAATCGCTCCAGGAAGTGGTCCTTTAATGGCGATAAGATTGTTTTTTACATCCACCTCAACGATCTGGACAGATCGCAATGTTGTGTTGTCGTCTCCGTATTGTCCGGGCATTTTCTTTCCTCGTAAAATACGTCCAGGTTTCGCACACATTCCCACTGATCCGGGTTCTCGGTGATGGTGAGATCCATGTGTTTCTCGCCCTCGTTGGAAATTGTGTCGTTTAATAACTCCAGCAAATCCCTTTCCTTTTGAGACGCCAGAAGCTTTCACGGTTTCAAGTTCTTTTAATGATTCAAGAGTAACGGTGTCACCCTTCTTTAATTCAGTTCCTTCTTCGAGAGGAAGCTCTTGGATGAATTTGTATTTCTTGTTTTCGTTCTTTCCAAAATTCTTTCGTTCAAATGCCCCAAGTACAACCGCGTCGTATCCGTCAACGTCCTTTGTTTTAACTTGTAAAACAACATTTGCTGGCGCTTCGAGTAGCGTTACAGGGACAACTTTTCTGCTTTCCGCAGAAATAATTCGTGTCATACCGACTTTGCGTCCTAGAATTCCTTTCATGGTTACATCATTTTGATTTCAACATCGACTCCCGCTGGCAATGCCAGGTTTTGGAGGGCTTCGATAGTTTGAGAAGTTGGCTCTTTAATATCAATGAGCCTCTTATGAGTTCTCATTTCATATTGATCACGCGCATCCTTATTAACAAAGAAGCTCCGATTAACGGTGTACTTCTTTATTTTTGTTGGCATCAAAACAGGGCCACTTACAAGTGAACCTCCTCGTTCCGCCGTTTCAACAATCGACTTTGCCGCCTCGTCAATCACGGTGTAATCAAATGATTTCACGATGATACGAACACGTGGGGCAGAAACTACAGTTGCCTTCGCCGTTGCCTTAGAAGGAACTACTTTCTTCGGGGCCTCTTTTTTGGGAGAGGTTTTGGAAGAAGTTTTCTTTGCCGAAGCCGTTGTTTTAGTAGCTGACATGCGCTTTTTGCTTCATAAAGAGCTCGCGGAGTGTATAAAAAAACGAATTTCTGTCAAATATTTTTATAGACTTCTTTTAAAAAGAGAGAAAAAAGAGTGTCAGGACACCGTCAATACGAGCATAAAAATGGGGTTTGAAGTGGGTTTTTACAACCCCTTTTTGGGGGTCTTGACAGAAAAGGCAAAAAAAGTTTGACAGGCTTTTCCTTTGTAAGTAAAGTTGCCTATGAAGAGAACGAAAACCCTTTGTTTTTCCGCCTTCACACTTCCTAAAAACACAAACATGAACGACACAACTTCCAAGTCCATTAACTTTTCAGAGTTGATGAATCGTTTACTCGGTTTGCTCACAGAGAAAGAGCAAGACATCGTCGAACGACGATTTCCATTGGGGGAAAATCCAAAAGAAACATTGGATAAGATTGGGAAGAGCTACTCTATCACTCGAGAACGAGTACGACAGATCGAAGCGGTTGCGATCAAAAAACTCGCACGAATTTCAATGGATCCCGCAATGCGACAGATTCACGATTTGGCGTATTCAATCTTACTAGAACATGGGAAGGTTATTTCAGAAGATGTTCTTATTTCTGAAATGCTCAAACGAATTGAAAATACAAAAGAGCTCGACGGAAACGCCATGAAGCTTGCGATGCGAGTATCAGATAAATTATTGAAACAAGAAAAGAATCAGTTCTTCCGACCATTCTGGAGAACGAAAGATTTGAACTTGGGAGAAGTTCGAGAAGTCAGCAAGGCTATCGAGAACATGCTCGAAAAGAAAAAGGAACCTATGGACATGGGAGCCATTGCGAAAGCATTGCCACAGCATTCAGCAGCGATGATGGGATCGGTGCTCCATATAGGATGGGGATTCATGACAACAGAAAACGGATGGGGACTTAAATCATGGAGATTTATCAACCCACGATCCATTAAAGATAAAATCCTTATCTCATTGAAGAAAACCGCAAAGCCGTTGCACTTCACAGATATTATCAAACACGTTCTTCAAGACTTTGATTCAAAGAAAAATGTAACGCCTCAAGCAATTCACAATGAATTGATTCGACACGATGAATTCGTATTGGTAGGACGAGGAATGTACGGAATGAAAGATTGGGGACTCGTCGCTGGAACAGTATGTGACGTGATTAAGACAGTGCTTGTTGAGCACGGAGGACCAATGAAACGACAAGAGATTATCGAAGCGGTATTGAAAAAAAGAGATATCCGACTTGGAACCATCTCTCTGAACCTTCAGAAGTACCCATTCTTCAAACGTGTTGGTCGAGCGGTGTACGAATACGATGCATCACTTGATAATATTCAACGTCGAAAACGAGGACGAAAACCAAAGAACGCCTAAGGCCTTCATGAGTTAACGAGCAAACAATGCTTGTTTAATGTTGCGCGGAAAACCGAGGAAGCATTTGTCGAACCAAGACACCCGTTTGCGTGTGGATCTTTTTCTGGTGGAATAAACTGAGAACAATAAAGAACAGCACCATGAGGAATGGAATCATCAGTGTGGTCTTCCCGAACTCAAGCAGTCCGTTGAACACCGCGTGCAACCCCATTGCCAACAACATCCCTATCATCATTTGTTCTTCGTGGAACACAGTAGAACCTTTCAAGTGCAAGATTTGGTGCATCTTTTTGATAATCGGGTGTTTGTTTTGCTGTGCCTCTTCTTGGTAGATTTCCTTCGCAAACGTCGCAATACCATAGAAGTATCCCAAGATCGCAGAGAAGCACACGTGTGCCAGCACAGAGATCGTTGATCGGAGAACAAAGAAGATCGAGAGCTGTTTCACCCCAGTGCTCGCAAGAGCGGCAAAATTATGGAAATACACGATGTTCTCCACAAAGGAGAATCCGAGTGCCACAATAATTGCAAAGGACACGGCATCATCAACCGAGCGCACTTTCTCTTCGTCAGAGAATCTGAGCACGAGATGCTTCACAAACTCTTCTAGCATTCCCACGACGATGAAGAACCAGATACGGCTACTGAACGTAGATGACAAAAAGAACGCCACAATTCCACAGAGAATTCCAATCGTGATAAAAAACAGCGGACTTTCGACGGCTTTCTTTACCTTGGCTTTAAAGACCTTGAGCGTGTTATCACGCGTCCCCATTTCCAAGACAAACATCATAAGCCCCGTAAACACAAAGAACCCAATCCCCACAATCGCATTGATCGTGATGTAGGCGAGGAACTTCGAGAGGTTTGGCAGGTGGGCCAGTGTCTCCACGTATTGGAACACATTGATGTGTTGAAAATAGAACACAGCCGTGTCCCAGTAGGCCTCATAGAGCTTAATCGGAATCACAGCGAGCATTCCCGCTACAAAAGTTAAGAACACGTAAGAACGCTTCTCAGGGTTTTTCTTTTGAAAGAAATACAACCACGCGAGGATTGGCAGAAGGCTCATTGCAATATAGAGCAATGAGTTTCCGGTCAGTAATGTCGATAGAAGTTCTCGCATGAAATATTAACGCTTCTCCTTATTATACCACAAAAAGCGTGATTACACAAGGGTCAGAAGGCGATATTCTCATATCAGAACTAGCTTTCCTTTCGCACAACCTGAGGCTTATCGAGCTGATAATTCACAAGTTTCTGCTGGAAGATTCCAAAGACAGTTGAAGTGAGCCAGTAAATACTCACTCCTGCTGGGAACGAAGTCGCAAAGAAAGCAATCATGGCCGGCATGACCCAGAGCATCACTTTGTTCATTTGCTCCATTTGTCCGCCCATACCTTCCTGTTTTATGACTGGCTTATCAGATTTTTTCTCCTTTCGTTTCTTTGCCACGAGTGACAATTTCACCGCTCCCCATTGCGCCACACCGACAGCAAGTGCCAAGAGAATTGGTCCTGGTAGGTCGAGGTTGAGTCCAAAAAACTGAGAATCCACAATAGAGAGATCAAAGCCTCCTTGGACAGCGTAGAGAAGGTAATCGAGATGTGGAGAGAGTCCTTCTCGTACGATGTAATAAATACCAATCAAGAATGGCATTTGAAAGAGCATCGGCAAACAAGAGCTCATCGGATTAATTTTGTGTGTCTTGTAGAGCTTCATGGTCTCCATGGCAATCATCTGTTGGTTGCCTTTATGTTTCGCTTTCAAGTCAGCGAGCTTTGGCTGAAGCTTCTGTAATTCTCGTTGGGACTTCATTGCCTTTTGGTTTGGCAAGAAGAGTGCCAATCGAACAATGAGCGTCATGATAACAATCGCCCATCCGAAAGAATGGGTTGGGAGAATCTTTGTCAAAAAGACGAGGAGATTGAACAACGGCTTTGAAACAATCGCTCGGAAAAGGAGTCGAAAGGCTCCTGCATTTGAGAGTTTCACCTCTTCAGAGGTTATAACAGTGGTTTCTTCGCCCACTTGAAACGCCATTTCGATTTGGTATTTCCCTTCTTCAGAAAAGAGATCCAGATTGAAATCTCGCAGACTAAATTGATGCGTTGCCCCCGGCTCCAAAGAAAAAGGATTGATTCGTTTTCCATTACAATGGCTAAACGTATCTCCAGAAACATCTACCGCTTGATTGTTTACAAGACGAAGCACTTTTAGATTCTCAGGATTGTCGCAAGGAGAAATAAAAGTAATCGCTTTATCAAGTTTGTTTTCTACTTCAAAGAGAACAAGGTTTCCAATCACAACAGACTTCTTCACGCGTTGAAGCACTATTTGAGCATTCTCCGGATTCTTTGTTTCCACTTCTTCCTTTCCCCAGAACTTCTCAATCCCTAAGAGTACCAGATAGAAAACGGCAAACCAGATAAGAAAACTTTTGAAGAATTTAGATGTTTTTTCGTTCATTTGCATGAGAGGAGGGGGATGAGTTGTTTACAAGCACTCCGGAATTCTGCTGGATTTTCTAATACTTTAGCCCCTTTGTACAGCAAAATAACGTTTTTATGAAGACCTGCGGGCACCAGTTCTTCGCGAATAATTTCATACAATTGTCGACGAATTCGATTTCGATCGACCGCCAGTTTCGAAGTTTTCTTTCCCACGACAGCAGAAAATCGAGCATCTCCTCGTGCTTCTGAAATAAGAAAAAGGAAATTTCCGACGCGCATTTTTTTTGAACGACGAAAGAGCCGATCAAATATTTTCGTGGTGAATCGGTTTTTTTTGGCAATCATACGAGTGTAAAAAACACAGGAATTTTAACTCCACGGTGTCTTTTTCGAAGCGACAGAAAGGAGCGCTCGTCCCTTTGCTCTACGAGAAGCGAGAACACGTCGTCCACAGGCTGTACGCATTCGCGCACGGAATCCGTGAGTTCTCAATCGTTTACGCCATCTTGTTTTTCCGAGCATTTGTAATTTCTAAATTTGTGCGCGCGCAATCTAGTGGGATTGGGGAAAATTGTCAATTTTAATTCTTTTTATTTCGTGCAGAAATTACCCCAATTCCTGCACATTTCTTGTGTCGCGCGTGATAAAAAGAGCTTGACGACTGAGCTCCTGCTCTTTAGAATTTACGCACAATCTTAACCCACACCCCACAAATGACCGCAAAAAAACCGTTCGAAAATTTTCTTATCAACCTTCGGGCCGCCTCCAAAACGATTGGACTTTCTGACAGCGCCCTTAAAGCGCTCGAGACCCCAGAGCATATTCACGAAACAGGAGTGGAGTTCAAACTCGATTCTGGAGAAATGAGAAAAGTTCCTGGATACCGAGTGGAACATAACTCTGCCCGAGGTCCGTACAAAGGAGGAATCCGATTCCATCACGAAGCAGACTTAGACGAAGTAAAAGCTCTCGCATCCCTCATGTCGCTTAAGTGCGCCGTGGTAAACATCCCAATGGGAGGAGGAAAGGGAGGTATTACTGTAAACCCAAAAGAACTCTCGATGGGAGAACTCGAACGAATGAGTCGAGCCTACTTCCGATGGGGAACAGAAGAAGGGATCTTTGGTGTAAACCGAGATGTACCCGCACCAGACGTCTACACCACTCCACAAATCATGGCGTGGATGCTCGATGAACATGAAAAAGTTCTCGGATATCTGTCTCCTGGGGTAATTACAGGAAAGCCATTGGAACTTGGAGGATCACTTGGACGATCATATGCAACCAGCCAAGGAGGATTCTTTGTTCTTCAGAAATACCTAGAACGAACAGGAAAAAAACCAGAAGATACAACAGTGGCTGTTCAAGGGTTTGGAAACGCAGGAGCATACTTTGCCGAGATTGCCCATGAAGCAGGATTCAAAGTTATTGCTGCTTCGGATTCAAAAGGAGCTATCGTTTGCGATAGTGAAACAGGTTCCTTTGATGTTGAACAACTCAGCGCATGGAAAAAAGAACACGGATCACTTCGTGGAAACTTCTGTGAAGGAGATACGTGCGACATAGAAAAAATGAAACTCGAAAGCGTGAAGACAATGTCGAATGAAGAGCTCCTCGAACTCGAGGTAGATGTTCTTTGTCTTGCTGCTTTGGATGGAGTCGTGCATGAAGAAAATGCTGACAATGTGAAAGCAAAAATCATTCTCGAACTTGCGAATGGTCCCGTGACACCAGAAGCCGACGCTATCATGGAAGCAAAAGGAATTGCTGTGATACCAGATATTCTTGCCAATGCAGGAGGAGTGACGGTGTCCTACTTCGAATGGGTTCAAAACCGATCCGGAGATGTTTGGGCAGAAGATTACGTTATTGGAAAACTCAAAACAGTTATGGAAAACTCTTTCACAGACTTCATGAACGTGAAAGAACAGTACGATATTTCGTACCGTGAAGCCGCATTTGTTCTTGGAGTTGAACGAATTGTGACAGCGATGAAACTTCGGGGAACGATTTAGGAATAAAATATTGGCAACCGGCGGCTTTAGCCGTCGGCTATCATAGATGTTGTTGAGCAACCCCGACCATACCTGGTCTGGGTTGCTTACGCCCACCGCTAAAGCAGTGGGTTGCAGGAAAAATGTTTTGCGGGAGCGGGGCTTTTTGCGGTCATAGTTTTAAATTATCTCCCCTCCTCCCAAACACACATCATTATCGTAGAGAACAATTGATTGTCCAGCAGTAATGGCGCGCACGGGTTTACGGAAGGTGACTTTTACTCTTTTCCCTTCAACAATGACATCGCACATCTCGCCGTTGTCTCGATATCGTATTTTTCCAAGCGCTTCAAATTTCTCACTCGGAGGGGCGCCCACAATCCAGTTGAAATTTTGCGACTCCAGTTCTGTCGAATCAAGCAAAGTCTCGTTCTGGCTGACGATAAGTTCATTGCTCGCTCCGTCCTTCCTGACCACAAACCAAGGCGCTTCATCAAATCCCTTCACTCCACCAATCCCGAGTTCCTTTCTCTGGCCGATGGTATAGAAACTCAATCCGATATGATCGCCAATAACTTTCTGCGTTCCGTGGTCTCTTATTTTTCCCGGGTCCTTTTTTACATATTTTTGGAGAAATTCGGAATAGTTTCGCTCTCCAATGAAACAAATCCCCGTGGAATCTTTTTTCTCAGCATTGAGAAAACCAGCCTCACGAGCGATATCTCGCACTTCGCTCTTCTGTAGTTCCGCGAGTGGAAAGAGGGCATGAGAGAGTTGCTCCTGATTGAGCGCATGGAGAAAATACGTCTGATCTTTTTCTTTGTCGGCAGGAATTTCCAACCTGAAAATCCCTCCTTCCTCGCTCACATCAGCGTAATGCCCCATGGCAATTTTCTCGGCCTTCATTTTTTTCGCTTCTTTCAGAAACGCATCAAACTTCACAAATTTATTACATAAAATATCAGGGTTGGGTGTTCGGCCGGCTTTGTTTTCTTTCAAAAAATATTCAAAGACATGATCCCAATACTCCTTTGCAAAGTTCACCATGTGAAACTCAATCCCCAAATTCTTCGCCACCTTCTCGGCCTCGAGCGCATCTTCGATTGCGGTGCACTCAGGTCCTCCCTCTTCCCAGTTGCGCATAAAGACCCCGATCACTTCATGACCTTGGTTGACGAGTAACTTCGCCGCTACGGCGCTATCCACGCCTCCAGAGAGTCCGACAACAATGCGCATTTGGTTTGGGGTTACACCAAGAATGGCAAGATCACCGTTGCCATCATTGCGATGACGGTAATCCAGATAACAATTTTGAGACCAGCTGATTTTTTTGCCATGTTTTTTGAAAATTAGTTTTGAGCAGCAGAAACTTTTGCGGGAGTGAGAACGGTATCTCCGAAACGCCATCCGAGTTCCAAGACTTTCACAACCGTTCCGGGTTTCCCTTCCTCGGTCATCAAGACTTCGTGGAAATCAGGATTAATCGCTTCACCCTTCTTTGGATTAATAGATTGGAGTCCTGTTTTTTCAAGTTCTTTGAAAAAGTGATCGACGGCTTTTTTCATATCTTTGTCATCCGAATGATCAGCCCCCAATTGCAATTCCAAGAATCTCGGAAGAAGTGGTTTCACGAACTCTGCAATCCCGAACGAGACCCAGTTTTTCTTATTATCGCCTTCTCGACGTTGCACGTTTTGCAGGTCGGCAAGCGCTCTGAGTTGCGCAGATTTCGCTTCTTCGAGCTCACTTGTCATTGCTTCCAATTGAGCTTCGAGTTCTTCGATTCGTGAGAGTTGTGCGTCCTTTTTCATCGAGGGTGATTTTGACAATTTTTTCTCGAAATGCAATAGTAGAGCGATTTTTTACTCCATTTCATATGCTCGGAATTACAGATCTCAAAGTCGGAACGAAGATAGAACTTGATGGACAACCATATGTTGTCACATGGAATCAACACAGTAAACAAGCGCGAGGAGGAGGGGTTATGAAAGTAAAAATTCGACACCTTGAGACAGGGAACTCACTTGACCGGACCTTTCAGGGATCGGACAAAATTGAGGAAGCGGATGTGGCGTACCGAAAAGCGCAATTTCTCTACGCGAGTGGAGATGACTATGAATTCATGGATCAAGAAAATTACGAAACCGTTTCGCTCTCAAAAGAAAAACTTGGTGATGCGGTAGCATTTTTGACCGATGGGATGGAAGTAGACCTGCTTTATTTCGGACCCAATCCAATTAATATCCAGTTGCCCGCAAAGATGAAAGTGAAGATTACCCAGACAGATCCCGGTGTACAAGGAGACCGATCTTCAGCAGGAACAAAGCCGGCCACGATCGAAACGGGCAAAGTTATTCGGGTTCCACTTTTCATTAACATAGGAG